>JACCDX010375792.1_pt1 | contig 99469 bp, 112 predicted proteins | sample 7449681 | NCBI WGS metagenome assembly JACCDX01 (sample SAMN15323450, study PRJNA562643) | freshwater metagenome | isolation source: river surface water | place: USA:Blue River Watershed | collected 2017-08-18
CACCGATCTGCACAACGCCTGATCGGCCAGTCCCACGAGATACCTGGAGAACAAACATGCAAGTCATTCTGTTGGAAAAAGTGGCGAACCTGGGCAACCTGGGTGACGTCGTTCGCGTGAAAGACGGTTACGGCCGCAACTTCCTGATCCCGAATCGCATCGCGCGCCGCGCGACCGCTGGCGCGATCGCCGAGTTCGAAGCCAAGCGCGCCGAGCTCGAGAAGGCAGCTGCCGAGAAGCTGGCTGCAGCCCAGGCTGAAGGCGAAAAGCTGGCCAGCCTGCGCATCTCCGTCGCGCAAAAGGCGGGTGTTGACGGCCGTCTGTTCGGCTCGGTCACCAACCACGACATCGCTGATGCGCTGGCCAAGCAAGGCGTCAAGGCTGACAAGTCGCAAGTCCGCATGCCGAATGGCCCGCTGAAGACGGTCGGCGAGCATCCGGTGTCGGTCGCGCTGCACACCGATGTGGTCGTCGAGATCAACGTCGTGGTGGTTGGCGAGCAGGCCTGATTCGCCTCAATGCGTCAAAAAAAGCCGGGCTTGCCCGGCTTTTTTCATGCCGGAATCCTTGGCGTTGAGGCTGCCGCGTATCGGTTTTATCAAGTCGTTGAAATCCTTTGTTCGGTTGGTAAACCAGTAATTTGTGCCTTCTGGTAACGGGTATAATCCGCCCCCATGAACGATCGGTCCGACCCGCAACTCGACTCCCTGCGCGTACCCCCGCATTCCATTGAAGCGGAGCAGTCCGTGCTGGGCGGCCTCTTGCTCGACAATTCGGCGTATGACCGCATCGCTGACTTTGTCAGTGCCGACGATTTTTACCGCTTCGACCACCGGATCATTTTCCAGCATATCGTCAGGCTGGTCAGCGCAGCCAAGCCGGCGGATGTCATCACGGTTAATGAATCTCTGGTCTCGGCCGGCAAGGCCGATGAGGTCGGTGGCCTTTCGTACCTGAATGCCCTTGCGCAGAACACGCCATCGGCGGCGAACATCCGCCGCTATGCCGAGATCGTGCGCGACCGGGGCGTGCTGCGCAAACTGATCACCGTATCCGATGAGATCGCGGGCGCGGCCTTCAATCCGCAGGGCAAGGAAGTCAAGCAGATGCTTGACGAGGCCGAGTCGAAGATTTTCGCGATTGCCGAAGAGGGCGCGCGCGGTTCGCAAGGCTTCATGGAGATCCAGCCTCTGCTGACCCAGGTGGTCGAGCGTATCGACGAGCTGTACAACCGCGATTCGACAAGCGACATTACGGGTGTACCCACCGGCATGATCGACCTTGACCGCATGACGTCGGGCCTGCAACCGGGCGACCTGGTCATCGTTGCCGGCCGTCCGTCGATGGGCAAGACGGCGTTCTCGGTGAACATCGGTGAGAACGTCGCGATTGACACCGGTCTGCCTGTTGCGATTTTTTCGATGGAAATGGGCGGCGCGCAGCTGGCCATGCGTATGCTGGGTTCGGTCGGCCGGCTTGACCAGCACCGCCTGCGCACCGGCCGCCTGAATGACGAAGACTGGCCGCGGCTGACGCACGCGATCCAGAAAATGAACGAGGCCCAGATTTACATCGACGAGACGCCGGCGCTGTCGTCGATCGAACTGCGTGCGCGCTCACGCCGGCTGGCACGGCAATGCGGGCGGCTCGGCCTGATCATCGTCGACTACCTTCAGCTGATGTCGGCCAACTCGCCGGGCGAGAACCGCGCGACGGAAATTTCCGAAATTTCGCGCAACCTTAAAGGCCTTGCGAAAGAACTGAATTGCCCGGTGATCGCGTTGTCGCAGCTGAACCGTTCGCTGGAACAGCGTCCGAACAAGCGCCCGGTGATGTCGGATCTGCGCGAATCAGGCGCCATTGAACAGGATGCCGACCTGATCCTGTTCATCTACCGCGACGAGGTCTACAACCCGGATTCGCCGGACAAGGGCACGGCGGAAATCATTATCGGCAAGCAGCGTAACGGCCCGATCGGGGCGGTGCGGATGACCTTCCTCGGCTCGTACACGAAATTCGAGAACTATACCGGCCCCGCGCTTGCGTTCAGCGGCGGCGAATAAATTCAATATTGAAATAGACCCCAAGAAGGGAAGGAGAGAATCATGTTCGGACGTTTGATGCCGACCGAGGGCAAGTTTTTCGAGTATTTCATCCAGCACGGCGAACTATGCGTGAAGGGGGGCAAGGAGATGGTCGCACTGATGACCAACTTCGACGACCTCGAGCACCGCGTGCATGCGATCGAATCGATCGAGAAGCAGGCCGACAAGATCACCTATGCGGCGCTGGACCTGCTGCACAAGACGTTCATCACGCCGCTGGACCGCGACGACATTCACAAGCTCATCACGCGGATGGACGACATCCTCGACCTGATGGAAGACGCCGCCCAGACGATCTCGCTGTATGACATCAAGTCGATCACGCCGGAAGCGAAGCGCCTGGCCGAACTGTGCCAGTCTTGCTGCGAGAAGGTGCTGGCGGCGGTCTCGCTGCTGCACAACATGAACAATGCACGCGAGATCCTTAACATCTGCTCCGAGATCGACAAGCTCGAGTCGGATGCAGACCATGTGATGCGCGCGGCGATGTCCAAGCTGTTCCGTGACGAGCCGGATGTCCGCACCCTGATCAAGCTGAAGGCGATCTACGAGATTCTCGAGACCGTGACCGACCGCTGCGAGGATGTCGCCAACATCGTCGAAGGCATCATCGTCGAGAACGCGTGAGCAGCGCAAACAACCGATAGCCTGACTCATGCAGACCCTACAAATAAGCATTTACACGCTCGCGTTCCTGGTGATCCTGGCGCTGCTGTTCGACTTCATGAACGGCTTCCACGACGCCGCCAACGCGATTGCGACCGTCGTGTCGACGGGCGTGCTGAAGCCGCATCAGGCGGTGGCGCTCGCGGCCTTTTTCAACTTCATTGCGATTGCGGTATTCCAGCTGAAGGTCGCCACGACCGTCGGCAAGGGCACGATCGAGCCATCGGTTATTGACCACTATGTGGTGTTTGGCGCGCTGATTGGTGCGATCGCGTGGAACTTCCTGACATGGTATTACGGTATCCCGTCGTCGTCGTCGCATGCGCTGATTGGCGGCCTGGTCGGCGCGGCAGTTGCGAAAGAGGGCACCGATGCATTGATCTCGTCGGGCCTGCTGAAGACCATTACTTTCATCGTGCTCTCGCCTGTGCTGGGTTTCGTGTTCGGCTCGCTGATGATGCTGCTCGTGTCCTGGCTGTTCGTGCGCAGTCATCCGCAACGCATCGACAAATGGTTCCGCCGGATGCAGCTGCTGTCGGCGTCGATGTACAGCCTTGGGCATGGCGGCAATGACGCCCAGAAAACCATGGGCATCATCTGGATGTTGCTGATTTCGGCCGGAGCGGTTGCTGCCGGCGATGCGCGGCCGCCGATGTGGGTGATCGTCAGCTGCTATGTCGCGATTGGCGCGGGTACGCTTTTCGGCGGCTGGCGCATCGTGAAGACGATGGGCCAGAAGATCACGAAGCTCAAGCCCGTTGGCGGCTTCTGCGCCGAGACCGGGGGCGCGATGACGCTGTTTATCGCGACCGCGCTTGGCGTGCCGGTGTCGACCACGCACACGATCACGGGTGCGATCGTGGGTGTGGGTTCGTCGCGCAAGATGTCGGCGGTGCGCTGGGGTGTCGCCGGCAATATCGTGTGGGCGTGGATTTTCACGATCCCTGCATCGGCGTTCATTGCAGCAATCGCCTGGTGGGTCGGCACGCAGATTTTGTAAGCCGCACCAGCCTGAAAAAAAAGACCCGCAGCTCATCACTGCGGGTCTTTTTGTTTGAGGGCGAAGGATTACAGCACGTCGCTTGCATGATCGGCCAGCCGGGAGCGCTCGCCGCGGGCCAGCGTCACATGCCCGCTGTGCGACCAGCCTTTGAAGCGGTCGACCACGTAGGTCAGGCCGCTCGAACCCTCGGTCAGGTAGGGCGTGTCGATCTGGGCGATGTTGCCGAGGCAGACGATTTTGGTTCCGGGGCCCGCTCGCGTGACCAGGGTCTTGACCTGTTTCGGCGTGAGGTTCTGTGCTTCGTCGATGATCAGGTATTTGTTGACGAAGGTGCGGCCGCGCATGAAGTTCAGCGATTTGATCTTGATGCGCGAGCGGATCAGTTCCTGCGTCGCCGCACGCCCCCATTCGCCGGCATCGGAATCCGATTTGTTCAGCACTTCGAGGTTGTCATCGAATGCACCCATCCATGGCGACATCTTCTCTTCCTCGGTGCCTGGCAGGAAACCGATGTCTTCGCCGACGGGCACGGTCACCCGGGTGACGATGATCTCGTTGTAGACCTTGGTCTCCAGCACCTGTGCGAGGCCGGCCGCCAGCGCCAGCAACGTCTTGCCGGTGCCGGCCTGACCGAGCAGCGTGACAAAGTCGCATTCCGGATCCATCAGGAGGTTCATCGCAAAGTTCTGCTCGCGGTTGCGTGCGGTGATGCCCCAGACGTTGTTGCGGCTGTGGCCAAAGTCGCGCAGCGTGCGGAGGACGGCCGTCTTGCCGTTGATCTGCGTGACCTGCCCATAGAAGGGCGCCTCGCCACTTTTCGGCTCGGTGAACACGAACTGGTTGACCAGCATGGCCGGCACCATCGGCCCCGTAACGCGGTAGAAAGTGGTGCCGCTGCCTTGCCGGTTTTCCTGCCACGATTCCATGCCCTTGCCATGCTTGACCCAGAAATCGTCCGGCAATTGCAGGATGCCGGAATAAAGCAGGTCGGTATCCTCGAGCACATGATCGTTGAAGTATTCCTCGGCCGGCAGGCCGAGTGCACGTGCCTTGATGCGCATGTTGATGTCTTTCGACACCAGCACGACCGGGCGCTCGGGCATCTGTTCCTGCAGCGCACGCACGACGCCCAGAATCTGGTTGTCGGCCTTGCCTTCCGGGAGGCCTTCAGGCAGGGTCCAGTTGGACAGGCGCGTCTGGAAGTACAGGCGTCCCGACGCGTCCTTGTTGCCGAGCTTGTTGAGCGGGATGCCGCCATCGATCGTGTCTTCCGAAATGTCGGCTATCAGCGCGTCGAGCGAACGCGATACCTGCCGTGCATTCCGCGCGACCTCGGACATGCCTTTCTTGTGATTGTCGAGCTCTTCGAGCGTGATCATCGGCAGATAGACATCGTGTTCTGCAAAGCGGAACAGCGAAGTCGGATCATGCATCAGCACATTGGTGTCGAGCACGAACAGCTTGGTGATGCCGCGCTTGTCGGCATTGCGGCTGGTTTGCGATTTGGCCGGCGTATCGCTGCGTGATTTGCGTGCTGCCGGCTTCTCCGCGGCAGACGCTTCCGTCCGGGTGCGTGCCGCCGGCGGCTCGGAGGTCACCAGCGCGATCGCCGGTTTGACCTTTTTGCCCTTGTCTGCCTTCGGGTAATCCACCGGTGAAAGCACGGTTGCAGGTTTGCTAGGCATTTTGGGCAGGGGCATCAGAACCTCTATCGTGAAAAATGGGAAGGATTTATCCGGAGTGAAGCGCGGACACGCGCAGAAAAAGCGAAAGGCTGTTCAGGACAAAGACCCGAGGTCTTTTCCTTGAACAGCCTTTTTTTGAATGTTTGTTCGGTTTCAATGGCTTAGCTTGTTTCAGCCAAGGCCTTCGATCAGTTCGAGCACTTCATCGACATGGCCCGGGACTTTCACTCCACGCCATTCTTTCACTATTTTGCCTTCAGCGTCAATTACGAAGGTCGAACGCTCGATGCCCCGTACCTTTTTGCCGTACATGGACTTCATGGCGATGACGTCGAACAGGTTGCAGACTGCCTCATCCGGATCGGAGATGAGTTCGAATGGCAGTCCGAGCTTGGACTTGAAGCTGTCGTGCGAACGCAGGCTGTCACGGCTGACGCCAAAGATTCGGGTGCCGGCCTGACGGAAGCGATCATGCAGGTCACGGAACTGCATTGCTTCGGTGGTGCAGCCGGGTGTGTTGTCTTTCGGGTAGAAGTAAATCACCAGCTTGTCCCCGAGGTAGTCGGACAAGCGGAAAGGACGGCCGCCGGTCATCTCGGCGCTGAAGTCCGGCACAGCGATGTTCAGAATCGAAGGACGGTCACCCAATTCATTCTCCCTGTTTCAAGCAGTTTGTTTTTCTGGAAGGATCACAGCCAGGGCCACCTTGCGACCCTCGGCCATCAGGATGTTGTAGGTTCGGCATGCGGCCTGGTTGTCCATGCATTCGACCCCGATCCGTTGCGAGAGCAGACTGGCGATCAGGCCCGGCGCGACAAAACGCTGGCGCCGGCCGGTGCCGAGGATCAGTAAATCGGGCCGCAGCGCCTCGACGGCGGCGAAATCAGATGCCTGCAGCGCATCAAAAGAACTGACCGCCCAGCGCGCCGGCAAGACCTCGGGCAACACGATCAGGCTGTGGGTAAAGCGGGCAGCATTGATCTCGATCCAGTCGTCTTCGTAGCCCGTCACCGTCTGGTATTGCTGCGTCGGTGTCGAATGGAGCTTCATAGGTTGGCAATTCTATCCCGATCCGTGGCCGCTGATTGGAAAACCCGCCCAATTTGCGGCAAAATGCTTGTTTTTTCGCGGCGCAACACCAGGTGCGCTGCCATCCATTCATTTTTGCGGGATCCTGCTGTGAAAAATATCCTGAAATCCAACAAGCTGGCAGACGTCTGCTATGACATTCGCGGCCCGGTCCTCGAGAAGGCTCGCCAGATGGAGGAAGAGGGCCACAAGATCATCAAGCTGAACATCGGCAACCTTGCGCCGTTTGGCTTTGATGCGCCCGATGAAATCGTGCAGGACATGATCCGCAACATGGGCAATGCGGCGGGCTATACCGACTCCAAGGGCCTGTTTGCTCCTCGCAAGGCGATCATGCAGTACTGCCAGGAAAAAAAGATCGCCGGCGTCACCATTGACGATATTTATCTGGGAAACGGCGCGTCGGAGCTGATCGTGATGAGCATGAATGCACTGCTGAACAGCGGTGACGAAGTGCTCGTGCCGGCACCGGATTATCCGCTGTGGACGGCGGCTGTCAGCTTGTCCGGAGGCCGGCCCGTGCATTACATGTGCGACGAGCAGGCAGACTGGTACCCCGATATCGAAGACATTCGGAAGAAGATCACGGCCAACACGCGCGCGATTGTCGTTATCAACCCGAATAACCCGACCGGTGCCCTGTATCCCGTCGAATTGCTGGAGCAGATCGTTGAGCTCGCACGCCAGCATCAGCTGATCGTTTTTGCTGATGAGATTTATGACAAGGTGCTCTATGACGGCAATACGCACACATCGCTCGCTTCGCTGGCGGAGGACGTGCTGTTCATCACGCTGAATGGCCTGTCCAAGAATTACCGTTCCTGCGGCTATCGTGCTGGCTGGATGATTGTCTCCGGCGAGAAGCGCCACGCAAGGGATTACATCGAGGGGCTGAACATGCTTGCCTCGATGCGGCTCTGTGCGAACGTCCCGGGCCAGTTCGCGATCCAGACGGCGCTGGGTGGCTATCAGAGCATTAACGACCTCGTCGGGCCGGGTGGCCGCCTGACCCGGCAGCGCGATCTCGCGCACAAGCTACTGACCGAAATCCCGGGCGTGACCTGCGTGAAGCCGAAGTCGGCGCTGTACATGTTCCCGAGGCTTGATCCGCACATGTACCCGATCGAAGACGACCAGCAGTTTGCCTATGAGTTGCTGGCCGAGGAGCGCGTGCTGATCGTGCAAGGCACCGGCTTTAACTGGCCGACGCCTGATCATTTCCGTGTCGTGTTCCTGCCGAACGTAGATGACCTGTCCGTGGCTTTTGGCCGCATTGCCCATTTCCTTGACGGCTATCGCCGTCGCCATGCCCGTTGAGCCTGGATCACCGTATAACTGAAACCGAAACACCATGATGAAACCAATCAAAGTTGGCCTGCTGGGCATTGGCACCGTGGGTGCAGGCACTTTCACTGTCCTGAAACGCAATCAGGAAGAAATCCGTCGCCGCGCTGGTCGCGGCATCGAGATCGTGATGGTCGCCGATCTCGATACCGAGCGCGCGAAGCAGGTGACGGGCGGCGCGGTCGAGGTCGTGAATGACGCCAACCTGGTCGTCAACCATCCTGACATCGACATCGTCGTCGAACTGATCGGTGGCTACGGCATTGCTCGTGATTTGGTCATGAAAGCGATTGCGAACGGCAAGCATGTCGTCACGGCGAACAAGGCGCTGCTGGCCACGCACGGAACCGAAATCTTCCGTGCTGCCCAGGAGAAGGGTGTGGTCGTTGCGTTCGAGGCAGCGGTGGCCGGCGGTATTCCGATCATCAAGGCGCTGCGCGAAGGCCTGACGGCGAACCGGATCCAGTGGATCGCCGGCATCATCAATGGCACGACCAACTTCATCTTGTCGGAGATGCGTGACAAGGGGCTGGATTTTGATGTCGTGCTGAAGCAGGCGCAGCAGTTGGGTTACGCGGAAGCCGATCCGACCTTCGATATCGAGGGGGTCGACGCAGCGCACAAGGCGACCATCATGTCGGCCATTGCTTTTGGCGTTCCGGTGCAGTTCGACAAGGCCTATGTGGAGGGCATCACCAAACTGTCGGCGACCGACATTCGCTATGCTGAGCAGCTTGGTTATCGGATCAAGCTGCTCGGTATTGCGCGTCGCGTGGCCGATGGAATCGAACTGCGTGTGCATCCGACGCTGATCCCCGCGAATCGCCTGATCGCGAACGTGGAAGGCGCGATGAATGCCGTGCTGGTGCAGGGCGACGCGGTGGGCGCGACGCTGTATTACGGAAAGGGCGCCGGCGCTGAGCCGACCGCATCGGCGGTGATTGCTGATCTCGTCGATGTGACCCGCCTGGCAACGGCAGACCCCGAGCATCGCGTGCCTTACCTCGCGTTCCAGCCGAACCAGATGGCGGACACGCCGATCCTGCCGATGTCCGAGGTGACGACCAGCTATTACCTGCGAATTCGTGTCGCGGACAAGCCCGGCGTACTGGCCGATGTCACGCGCATTCTTGCAGACGGAACGATTTCCATCGATGCGATGCTTCAGAAGGAAGCGGGCGAGGGAGAGACGCAGACCGACCTGATCATCCTGACCCACGAGACGAAGGAAAAGAATGTCGATGCGGCGATCGCATCGATCGAAGCCCTGCCGACGGTGTCGGGCAAGGTCAATCGGATCCGGCTGGAGCAGCTCGGTTAATTCGGACTGGCGAGCGCGGGCTTGTACCGCGCTCAGCCGATCTTGTTCGCTGTACCTTTCAGCGAATCAGACACTTCCTTGATGATCGCCGAGAAGACGCTCGCAGTGACTGTATAGCGCGCGATCTGATAATTGCGAACCATGTTCATCGCAATTCCGAAGAGCCAGGTCGATAGTTTCGAATCGCCCCGGAAGCTGGCAATTGTTCTGGCTGCTTCGACGAATGCCTGCTGCGTAATGTCAGCGGCGTCATCAGGGTGATCAATGTATTTGATGACAAACCGGTACAGCCGGCGCTGATGTTGCGTGATGAGCTCTCGAAACAGGATTTCCTGATCGAGCAGGAACGGCGGCAGGTCGCTCGGCGATGTCGGTGCTACCGGCTGGAAGGCAGCCTTGTCCCGCGGTTCTGCGGTATCCTCGTCGGCCTGCTCTTCTTGTGGGACTTCATCCACGTCGCTTTCGGTCTCATCCTTGTCAAAGAGGTTCATGCAAAAGACGGAGTCGGTATCGATGTCGATAGCCTCGGTATGGATCTCGCTCATCTGGAAGCTCCTTCGCGCTATGGTTGGCAGGTCAGTCATTTCTGATCTGGTCACCCGCCGAACGCCCGAGGTGGACTCAGAGTCGGACTGAAATTTGCCGATCCAATTTGCGAACACATTCCTGAGAGAAATTTTTCGGCAGGAGCGTCGTCAAATAATCCGCAAACTACCTAATTCGTGGGATTGACAACTGGAGGGTAGGTGGTTAATGAATGTGAGCAAATTGACATGCCAAAAGGGGCACGTTTGATGCAAAAAAGTCATCTCTTTCGATTCGGCACGGTTGGCTTTTTTCTTCCGGCAATTAGGCGCGCCGTATAATCAATGGTTTGATTGCAGTTGTACTTTCCAGAATCTCGAAGCGATGCAATATATTTCTACTCGTGGGCACGCGTCCCGGCCGGCTTTCTCCGAAATTTTGCTCGGCGGACTTGCTCCGGATGGCGGGCTATACCTCCCGGTTTCCTACCCGCAGGTCTTGCCCGCCGAACTCGACGCCTGGCGCAGCCTTTCATATGCGCAGCTGGCCGCCGAAGTCCTCAAGAAGTTCGCCACCGATATCCCGGCGGCCGACATCGAGGCGCTGACTGCGAAGACCTACACATCGGCGGTGTACTGCAACGGTCGTCCGGGTGATGACGTGGCACAGATCACGCCGCTGCGCACGTTGGAAACGTCGAACGGGCGCAAGCTCGTACTTCAGGCCCTGTCGAACGGCCCCACGCTTGCCTTCAAAGACATGGCAATGCAGCTGCTCGGCAATCTGTTTGAGTACACGCTGGACAAGCAGGGTGCGGAACTGAACATCCTCGGAGCCACATCCGGAGATACGGGAAGCGCTGCGGAATACGCGATGCGCGGCAAGCGCGGCGTCCGCGTCTTCATGCTGTCCCCCCACCAGAAAATGAGCGCTTTCCAGACTGCGCAGATGTTCAGCCTGCAGGATCCGAACATTTTCAATATTGCCGTCAAGGGGGTGTTCGACGATTGCCAGGACATGGTCAAGGGCGTTTCGAATGATCTTGGCTTCAAGGCGAAGCAAAAGATCGGTACGGTCAATTCGATCAACTGGGCGCGCGTCGTGGCGCAGGTCGTTTACTACTTCCGCGGCTATCTTTCAGCGACCAGCAGCAGCGATCAAAAGGTCTCATTCACCGTCCCGTCGGGTAACTTCGGCAATATCTGCGCAGGCCATATCGCGCGCATGATGGGGCTGCCGATCAGCAAGCTCGTCGTGGCGACCAACGAGAACGATGTGCTGCATGAGTTTTTCCAGACTGGTGTCTATCGCGTTCGCCAGTCAGCGGAAACGCTGCATACCAGCAGCCCGAGCATGGACATCAGCAAGGCCTCGAACTTCGAGCGTTTCGTCTACGACCTGCTGGGCGGCGATGCCGAGCGCGTGCGCGAACTGTTCCGCAAGGTCGACACACAAGGCGGTTTCGACCTGTCGGGCAAGTCCGGCAGTGACGGCAACGAGTTTGCGCAGGTGGCCAGGTTCGGTTTTTCGTCGGGACGTTCCACGCACGCCGACCGACTGAGCACCATCCGCGACGTCAACGCTCGTTACGGCCTGACGATAGACACGCACACCGCTGACGGAGTGAAGGTCGCACGCGAACACTGGGAAGAGGGTATCCCGATGATCGTGCTTGAAACGGCGCTGCCCGCAAAATTCAACGAGACGATTCGCGAAGCCCTCGGCCATGACGCCGAGCGACCGGCAGGCTTCGAAAACCTCGAGTCCCTGCCACAGCGTTTCGACGTGATGGCGGCCGATGTCGACACCATCAAGCAGTACATCGCGGAGCGAACCGGCCTCTGACGGGCGCGTAGAATTCCCCGCGGACCAAGTCATCAGCAAAATAATGAACACAAAAAAACCCATGCTGAGCGTACAGGAAGCTCTCGATTTCCTGCTGGGCGCTGCGCGTCCCGTGAGCGAGCAGGAGACCCTAGCCACGGTTGAGGCGACCGGTCGCGTACTCGCTGCCGACCAGTTGTCGCAGCTGGATGTGCCGCCGATGGACAACACGCAAATGGACGGTTATGCCGTTCGGGCAGCCGACTGCGCGTCGGGCTCGGCTGCACTCCGGGTATCGCAGCGCATTCCGGCCGGCCACGTTGGCCAGCCCCTGCAGCCCGGCACGGCTGCGCGCATCTTTACCGGCGCGCTGATCCCCGACGGGGCTGACGCTGTCGTGATGCAGGAGCAGTGCGCGTTTGACGAGACCAGCGGCACGGTGACGATAAGCCACGTGCCCCAGTCCGGCGAGTGGGTCCGGCGCCGCGGCGAGGACATCCGCGCCGGCAGCGCCATCCTTTCACGCGGCACGCGCCTGCGCGCGCAGGAACTGGGACTGGCCGCGTCGGTCGGGCTCGCTTCACTGCCAGTGTTCCGCCGCCTGAAAGTGGCCGTGTTCTTTACCGGCGACGAACTCACCATGCCGGGCGAACCGCTGAAGCCCGGGGCCATCTACAACTCGAACCGGTTCACGCTGCGCGGCCTGCTGCAGCAACTCGGCTGTGAGGTAACCGACCTTGGCAACGTGCCCGACTCGTTTGAGGCGACGCGCAATGCGCTGCGCCAGGCCGCCAGCGGACACGACCTGATCCTGACTTCGGGCGGCGTGTCGGTCGGCGAGGAAGACCATGTTAAGCCTGCGGTGGAAGCCGAAGGCCGGCTGAACATGTGGCAGATCGCGATCAAGCCCGGCAAGCCGCTCGCCTTCGGCGAAGTCCGGCGGGATGGCCAGTCCGATCCGGCGTTCTTCGTCGGCCTGCCCGGCAATCCGGTATCCAGCTTTGTCACCTTCCTGCTGTTCGTTCGGCCCTTCATCCTCGCGTTGCAGGGCGCAACCGCCGCACCGCCGCGCCGCTACCCGATGCGTGCCGATTTCGACTGGGCCAAGCCTGACCGCCGCAACGAATTCCTGCGCGTGCGCATCAACGATCGCCAGGGCCTCGAGCTGTTCCCGAACCAGAGTTCAGGCGTGCTGACCTCCACCGTCTGGGGCGATGGCATCGTCGACAACCCAGCGGGGCAGGCCATCAAGGCCGGTGACACCGTCAACTTCATTCCGTTTTCCGAACTGCTCTACTAGCATGCAGATACAACTGAAATTCTTCGCCAGCCTGCGCGAGGCCGTTGGCACCGGCAGCGAGTCATTGGCCGTACCCGCCGACGTCACCACCGCCGGTCAGGTGCACGAGCTGCTGCGCGCGCGTGGCGGCGCATGGGCCGAGGCGCTTGCCGAAGGGCGGGCGCTACGCATCGCCGTCAACCAGCAGATGGCCGACCCGTCGGCGCCGCTGACCGAAGGCTGCGAACTGGCCTTCTTCCCGCCGGTTACCGGCGGCTGATCCGGAGATATCCATGGCCGTCCGCGTACAGACTGAAGATTTCGACCTCAGCGCCGAGGTCGCCAACCTGCGCATGAATACGCCCAAGGTCGGCGCCGTTGTGACGTTTGTTGGTACCGTGCGCGATCTCAACGAAGGCGAGCATGTCGCCGAGATGGAGCTCGAGCATTACCCGGGCATGACCGAAAAGGCGCTCGAGGAAATCGTCGCGCAGGCAAAGGTGCGCTGGGACCTGTTTGATGCGCTGGTCATCCATCGCGTTGGTCCGCTGAAGCCGCTCGAGCAGATCGTGCTGGTGGCCGTCACTTCCGCCCATCGAGGCGAAGCCTTCGACGCCTGCGAATTCATCATTGACTACCTGAAGACTCAGGCGCCGTTCTGGAAAAAAGAACAGACGCCGTCCGGCGCGCGTTGGGTGGACGCCCGCATCACCGACGACGAGGCCATGCAGAAATGGGCGCAGCCCCTCTGAGCCTGCTGTCGATCGCGGTCGGCGCCACGCTCGGCGCCTGGCTGCGCTGGGGCCTCGCGCTGTGGCTGAACGCACGGGTCGATTCCCTGCCGCTGGGTACCCTGGCTGCGAACCTCGGCGGCGGCTTCCTGATCGGCATCGCCGTCGGCGTGTTCCAGGATTTGCCGGGGCTGGCCCCTGAATGGCGCCTGCTTGCCATCACCGGCTTCCTCGGCGGCCTCACCACCTTTTCCACCTTTTCCGCTGAGTCCATGGTGCTGCTGCAGCGCGGTGACTACGGGTGGGCGCTGCTTCACTGCGGTACCCATCTGCTGGGCTCAGTCGTGCTGTGCATCGCCGGGCTGGCGGCCTGGCGCGCCTTCAGCGGTTAAATTCCCCCGCGCAAAGCCTTGAAAACCGGGCCCGGGGCCCAATAATCACTGCAAAGTGAACCAACCCGGAGCCCATCCAATGCGTGTCGACAAATTCACCACCAAGCTGCAGGAAGCGCTGGCGGACGCCCAGAGTCTCGCCGTTGGCAATGACAACCAGTACATCGATCCCGTCCATCTGCTGGCGGCGCTGCTGAATCAGGACGAAGGCGGCAGCCGTTCGCTGCTGCAGCGCGCCGGCGTGAATGTCGGCGGCCTCGTCAACGCCCTCAAGGGCGCGCTCGAGCGCCTGCCGAAAGTCAGCGGCACCGGCGGCGAAGTGCAGGTCGGTCGTGAGCTCGGGGCGTTGCTGAACCTCGCCGACAAGGAAGCGCAGAAGCGCGGCGACCAGTTCATCGCCAGCGAGATGGTCCTGCTCGCGCTGTGCGACGACAAGTCCGACGCCGGCCGCGTCGCGCGCGACAACGGACTGAACCGCAAGGCAATGGAGGCCGCCATCCAGGCCGTCCGCGGTGGCCAGCACGTCGATTCGCAAGAGGCTGAAGGCCAGCGCGAGGCGCTGAAAAAATACACTCTCGACCTGACCGAGCGCGCCCGCCAGGGCAAGCTCGACCCCGTCATCGGCCGCGACGACGAAATCCGCCGTGCGATCCAGGTGCTGCAGCGGCGCAGCAAGAACAACCCGGTGCTGATCGGCGAACCCGGTGTCGGCAAGACCGCCATCGTCGAAGGCCTAGCGCAGCGCATCGTCAACGGCGAAGTGCCGGACAGCCTGAAGAACAAGCGCGTGCTGTCGCTCGACATGGCAGCGCTGCTGGCCGGCGCCAAGTACCGCGGCGAGTTCGAAGAGCGCCTGAAGACCGTGCTGAAAGAGCTCGCGCAGGACGAAGGCCAGACCATCCTGTTCATCGACGAGATTCACACGATGGTCGGCGCCGGCAAGGCCGAAGGCGCGATGGATGCCGGCAACATGCTCAAGCCCGCGCTGGCGCGTGGCGAGCTGCACTGCGTCGGCGCGACCACGCTCGACGAATACCGCAAGTACATCGAAAAGGATGCCGCGCTCGAACGTCGCTTCCAGAAGATCCTCGTCGACGAACCCAGCGTCGAGGCCACCATTGCTATCCTGCGCGGCCTGCAGGAAAAATATGAAGTTCACCACGGCGTCGACATTACCGACCCGGCGATCGTCGCCGCGGCCGAGCTGTCGCACCGCTACATCACCGATCGATTCCTGCCTGACAAGGCCATCGACCTGATCGACGAAGCCGCGTCGAAGATCAAGATCGAGATCGACTCCAAACCCGAGGTCATGGACAAGCTCGACCGTCGCCTGATCCAGCTGAAGATCGAGCGCGAGGCGGTGAAAAAGGAAAAAGACGAGGCTTCGCAGAAGCGCTTGCAGCTGATCGAGGAAGAGATCGGCCGGCTCGAGCGCGAGTATGCCGACCTTGAGGAAGTCTGGAAATCCGAGAAAGCCGGCGTGCAGGGCAGCCAGCAGATCAAGGAAGAAATCGAGCGCGTGCGCCTGCAGATGGAAGAAGCGCGCCGCAAGGGCGACTGGCAGAAAATGTCCGAGCTGCAGTACGGCCGCATGCCCGAGCTCGAGGCACAGCTCAAGCACGCGGACAAGGGTGAGGCGGCGGCCGGCAAGCCGAAGCTGCTGCGCACCCAGGTCGGCGCCGAGGAAATCGCCGAGGTGGTGGCGCGCGCGACCGGCATCCCGGTGGCGAAGATGATGCAGGGTGAGCGTGACAAGCTGCTGCACATGGAAGACGAACTGCACAAGCGCGTGGTGGGCCAGCACGAAGCGATCGTCGCCGTATCGGACGCGATTCGCCGCTCGCGTGCCGGTCTGTCCGACCCGAATCGTCCGTACGGTTCGTTCATGTTCCTCGGCCCCACCGGCGTCGGCAAGACCGAGCTCACCAAGGCGCTGGCAGCCTTCCTGTTCGACACCGAAGAAGCGCTGATCCGCATCGACATGAGCGAGTTCATGGAGAAGCACTCGGTCGCGCGCCTGATCGGCGCGCCGCCCGGTTACGTCGGTTACGAGGAGGGCGGTTATCTGACCGAGGCCGTGCGCCGCAAGCCGTACAGCGTGATCCTGCTCGACGAGATCGAGAAAGCGCATCCGGACGTATTCAACGTGCTGCTGCAGGTGCTGGACGACGGTCGCATGACCGACGGCCAGGGCCGCACCGTCGACTTCAGGAACACCGTGATCGTGATGACCTCGAACCTCGGTTCGCACAAGATCCAGTCGATGGAGGAGAGCGATCCGCAGCTGGTCAAGCTGGCGGTGCTGGCCGAGGTGCGTTCGCACTTCCGCCCCGAGTTCGTCAACCGTATCGACGAGATGGTGGTGTTCCATGCGCTCGACGACAAGCACATCGGTGCGATCGCGAAAATTCAGCTGCATACGCTGGAGAAGCGCCTTGCGCGGATGGAGATCGGTCTGACGATCACCGACGCCGCGCTGCTGAAGCTGGCCGAGGCGGGCTTCGATCCCGTTTACGGCGCGCGTCCGCTCAAGCGTGCGATTCAGCAGGAAGTCGAGAACCCGCTGTCGAAGGCGATCCTCGAAGGGCGCTTCGGTCCGAAGGACACGATTGCGATCGATGTCGCCGGTTCCGAGCTGTCGTTCCGCAAAGCGGCGTAAGCATCCGGACGCTCCCCGGAGAAGCCGACAGGTTCATGCCTGTCGGCTTTTTTACTTTCGAAGCCAGGCAAGAGAGCGTTTTTCGGGTCAGGCCATCCGGCCTCGTTACAATCGCGCGCATTCCATCCACCAAGGAGCCCCTGATGCGCTTTGCCACCTGTGACCTGTGCGACGCCAACGAAGACAAGTTCGCCGCCGGCAGCCTGCACGCGCTGCCGCCGATTTTCCGCATGTTCGGGAAAGCCATCCGCTTTGCCGGCCCCGCACGCACGCTGAAGGTGTTCGAGGACAACGCCCTGGTACGTGCGACGCTGGAGACGCCCGGTGATGGCAGCGTGCTGGTCGTGGACGGCGGTGGCAGCCTGCGCTGTGCGCTCGTGGGTGGCAATCTCGGCCAGCTGGCGGAAAAGAACGGATGGGCCGGCATCATCGTGTACGGCTGCGTGCGCGACACCGCTGAACTGGCAGCCTGCGAAGTCGGCGTACGCGCGCTGAACACCCATCCGCGCCGCAGCTTCCGCAAAGGCGTCGGCGACAAAGACCTGCCGGTCGACATCGCCGGCGTCAGCGTGCGCCCCGGCGACTGGATCTATGCCGACGAAGATGGCGTGCTGGTCTCCGAGCAGCCGCTGCCTGCCTGACGTGCGTGCCGGCGTACCGCCTTCCGAATCATGAAATCCACATTTCGCAATGTGGAATGGTGGCGGTGCGCGGCAGCAGTCGATTCTTTCAAGTGAAGAAATTTCGTTTCGCATCGCAAAATACAAATCGTAAGCGCATGATTTAAAACAATAAAAATAATATCCTATGTCTTATATAAGACCTTGTTGCCTCGCAAAATGAGGCCTACCATTTCTCTCATCAAGTTTCGTTTTTCATTCATTTGTGACGCTTAACCCGGAGGGAAAATCATGGCGACTCGCGAACAGCAGGTACAGGCACTGGCAAAAGAATGGGCAGAGAGCCCGCGCTGGAAAGGCATCAAGCGCAACTACACGGCCGAAGACGTCGTCCGTCTGCGCGGCTCCGTGCCGGTCGAGCACACGCTGGCCAAGCGTGGTTCCGAGAAGCTGTGGAACCTGCTGCACACCGAGCCCTTCGTCAACGCCCTCGGCGCGCTGACCGGCAACCAGGCGATGCAACAGGTCAAGGCTGGCCTGAAGGCCATCTATCTGTCTGGCTGGCAGGTCGCCGGCGACGCCAACCTGGCCGGCGAAATGTACCCGGACCAGTCGCTGTACCCGGCCAACTCGGTGCCGATGGTCGTCAAGCGCATCAACAACACGCTGACCCGCGCCGACCAGATCCAGTGGTCCGAAGGCAAGGATGACATCGATTTCTTCGCTCCCATCGTCGCTGACGCGGAAGCCGGTTTCGGCGGCGTGCTGAACGCCTTCGAACTGATGAAGGCCATGATCGAGGCCGGCGCATCGGGCGTCCACTTCGAAGACCAGCTGGCCTCGGTGAAGAAGTGCGGCCACATGGGCGGCAAGGTGCTGGTCCCGTCGCGCGAAGCCGTCGAGAAGCTCAACGCAGCCCGTCTGGCCGCTGACGTGTCCGGCACGCCGACCATCCTGGTCGCCCGTACCGACGCCGAAGCCGCCGACCTGCTGACCTCGGACGTCGACGACAACGACAAGCCGTTCTGCACCGGCGAGCGCACCGTCGAAGGCTTCTTCAAGACCCGCCCGGGCATCGATCAGGCCATCTCGCGCGGCCTTGCCTATGCACCGTACGCCGACCTGATCTGGTGCGAAACCGGCAAGCCGGACCTCGCCTTCGCGAAGAAGTTCGCCGAGGCGATCCACGCGAAATTCCCGGGCAAACTGCTGTCCTACAACTGCTCGCCGTCGTTCAACTGGAAGAAGAACCTGGACGACGCGACCATCGCCAAGTTCCAGAAAGAGCTGGGCGCCATGGGCTACAAGTTCCAGTTCATTACGCTGGCCGGCTTCCACGCGCTGAACTACTCGATGTTCAACCTCGCGCACGGTTATGCCCGCAACCAGATGTCGGCGTTCGTCGAGCTGCAGGAAGCGGAATTCGCGGCTGCAGAGAAGGGCTTCACCGCGGTCAAGCACCAGCGTGAAGTCGGTACCGGCTACTTCGATGCGGTCACCCAGGCCATCCAGCAAGGTCAGTCGTCGACGACCGCGCTGCATGGCTCGACCGAAGACGAACAGTTCTTCGACAAGAAGGTCGCATAAGTCATCGTCAAGTCACCGGCGCGTCCACGGACACGCAGGAGGACAGAGGAGACAGCTGTCCATAACAACAGGCGAGCCGCCGCCCACAAGGAGGTGGGCTCGCTCCCCGAGGCCAGTCAACCGACTGGCCTTTTTCATTCCGGCGCCATCGTCGATGCCCGTCCTTGCCACCGAGCCTTTGCCCGGCATCGGATAAAATCACGTCCCCGACGCCCTACAAAGTCTCCCATGTTCAGTTACCGCCACGCCTTCCATGCAGGAAACCACGCCGACGTGCTCAAGCACATGGTGCTGGTGCAACTGCTGGCCTACCTGAACCAGAAAGACACCGCCTACATGGTGATCGACACCCATGCCGGTGCCGGTGTCTACACGCTCGACAGCGAGTTCGCCGCGAAAAGCGGCGAGGCCGGCGAGGGCATCGCCAGACTATGGGGCCGGAAAGACCTGCCCGAGGCGGTCGCCGCTTACGTCAACGAAATCCGGGCGATGAACCCGGCCGGCAAGCTGCGCCATTACCCGGGCTCGCCCTTCCTCAGCGAGCGGCTGATGCGCGAACAGGACCGCCTGCGCGCGTTCGAACTGCACTCGACCGACAGCAAGCTGCTCGAAGAGAATATCCGCAAGCTCGAGGCGCATGCGGCGGCGAACGGGCAGCGCTCGCGCGGCAAGCGCATCCTCGCGCAGCGTGCCGACGGTTTTGCCAGCCTGAAGGCGCTGCTGCCGCCGCCATCGCGGCGCGCGCTGGTGCTGATCGATCCGCCGTATGAAGACAAGGATGACTACCGCAAGGTCAAGGCCGCGCTCGAAGAGGCGCAGAAGCGCTTCGCCACCGGCACCTACGGAGTCTGGTATCCGGTGCTCGGCCGCCTCGAGTCGCAGCAGCTGCCGGAGCGCCTCAAGCGCATCGCGCAGGGCGAGTGGCTCAACGTGACCCTGTCCATCGGCGCGCACGACGCTGACGGCCGCGGGCTGGTCGCCAGCGGCATGTTCATCATCAACCCGCCGTGGACGCTGGCTGCCACGCTGAAGAATGTCATGCCGTGGCTGGTACAGGCGCTGGCGCGTGACGAGTCCGCGCGCTTCTCGCTGCAGACCGGCGCGGCCGCAAAGCCGGTAAAGGAACGCGAATGAACAAAGCCTTCGTCAAGGAGCCGGAAGGCGACGACGACGATGAGCTCGGCGGCGGGCTGCCGCCGATACCGCCGGGCGCAAAGAATTACATCACGCCGCACGGCCATCAGCGCATCCGCGATGAGCTGCTGCAGCTGATCGACGTCGAGCGTCCCGAGGTGGTGAAGGTCGTGCACTGGGCGGCCTCCAACGGCGACCGTTCCGAGAACGGCGACTACATCTACGGCAAGCGCCGCCTGCGCGAGATCGACCGCCGCATCCGCTTCCTAACCAAGCGGCTCGATCTCGCCGAAGTCGTCGACCCGAGCGTCCATCATGGCAGCGACCAGGTCTTCTTCGGCGCGACGGTCAGCTATGTGAACGCCGCTGGCGAAGAGCACACGGTGACCATCGTCGGCATCGACGAACTCGATCCGCTGAACGGGAAGATCAGCTGGGTGTCGCCGGTCGCGCGCGCGCTGACCAAGGCGCGCGAGGGCGACGTCATCACCCTGCGCACGCCTGCCGGCGACGACGAACTGGAGATCATGTCAGTTCGATATCCCGCACTCGGCTGACGTACAATGGCCGCCATGCCTATCGTCTACTCCACACTCAATCATCCGCTGCGCGTACCGCTGGCTGCAGAGATCCATTCGCGGCCGCCGATGCGGCTCGACGCTCCCGAAAAGATCACCCACCTCGCGGTCCACGGCCGCAACGAACCGCTGGCGCCGGCCGACAAGCTCGGCCTGCAGTCGGCGCTGCTGGCGGATTTCTGCGCGCACTTCGGCGTGCCGGCGCCGGCTGGCAATGCGAAATACTTCTTCCATGATTTCGGCCGCTTCCGGCTGAAGTGGGAATGCCACACCGAATTCGCCGGCTACACCTTCGTGGCTTCGCCGCAGGCCGCGCCGTCTGCCGACGCGCGGTTCGCGCAGATGCCGTCGTCCGAGTTGCCGGAAGGCTGGCTGCTGTCGCTGAAGGGCAGGCTGCTGGTCGCCACGCACGTCGTGCTTGATCGCGCCAGCGCCAGCGCCGAGGACACAGCGCCGCACATGCGCCGCGTGTTCGATACGAATTCCGTGATCGGCTGCGAGGCGTCGCAGGGTGCGCAGGTGTGGACCGACTTCCAGATACATGCCGACGGCTTTGCGCGCTTCGTCGTGTTCGACGCCGGCCTCAAGGGCCAGCAGGCCGGCCGCCTCGTGCAGCGACTGCTCGAGATCGAGACGTATCGCGTGATGGCGCTGCTCGGCTTGCCGGTCGCCCAGCATGCCGCGCCGGTGCTCAACGACATCGAGTCCGAACTGGCGTCCGTGACCAAGGCGATGGTGGCCCGCGAAAAGCGCGAGCGCACCGAGGAAGAGGGCATGCAGGAAGAGCAGGCGCTGCTGCAGCAGATCACGCAGCTGGCGTCGCGCCTCGAGCAGCTGTCGGTCGACGACAGCTATCGCTTCTCCGCGTCACAGGCCTACTTCGGCCTCGTGATGTCGCGCATCGCCGAGCTGCGCGAGCGGCGCATCGAAGGCGTGCCGACCATTGAAGAATTCATGCAGCGCCGCCTGACGCCGGCAATGAACACCTGCGCATCGACGTCGCGCCGGCAAGAGCTGCTGGCCGAGCGCATCGCCAACACCAACTCGTTGCTGCGTACTCGCGTGGGTATCCGGCAGGAGCGGCAGAACAGCCAGATGCTGGCGTCGATGAACCGGCGCGCCGCGCAGCAGCTGCGACTGCAGCAGGCGGTCGAAGGGTTGTCCGTGGTCGCGATCTCGTACTATCTGGTCGGACTGGTCAGCTACGTCGTGAAGGGCATCAAGGCCGGCGGGCTGCATTTCGATTCGGATATCGTGAATGGCATCGCCGTGCCTGCGCTGGCTTTCGGCGTCTGGCTCGGCGTGCGCCGCCTGCAGCACAGCGTGGGACACAAGGACCACGAGTAAACCAGAGGCCATAAGGTCCTCGGGGCGCGCCGGCGCGATGCCGGCGCGCTGCACGTCTCAGGCGCGGTCGCGCAGGATGCGCTCCACGCCATGCACGCGCCGCACATTGCGCATCAGCCGCGCGAGATGCACGCGATCCTCCACCTGCACCGTGAAGCGCAATTCCGTCAGCGGGCCTTCGTGGCGTCCTTCGTCCATACCGACGTGGACGATGTTGGAGTCCGATTCATTAATCGTCGCCGCAAGGCGGGCCAGCAGGCCCTTCTCATCATTCACCAGCACGCGGATGCGGCAATTTGAACGGCTCGCATGGTCATGCGACCAGTGCACATCGATCCAGCGTCCCGGTTCCTTCGCCCGATAGCGGCGCGCAGCGTCGCAGTCGGCCGTGTGCACGACCAGCATCTGGTCACGCCGCAGGTTGCCGATCAGGCGGTCGCCGGGGATGGGCGAGCAACAGCTCGCCAGTTGCACCGAGCTGGCCGGCTCGTCGCCGCTGACGGCCATCGGCTTGATCTTCGGGTCCGTCGACGATTCCTCCGCTTGCGCGGCGGGCGGGGCCTCCATCAGCCCTTGCAGATGGCGCGCGACCAGCGACGCCAGTCGACGCCCGGTACCGATGTCCGCGTAGATGTCGTCCGCCGATTTCGCCCCCGTATCGACCAGCAGCTTGTCCAGCACTTCCTGCGGCAGCTCAGTCATCAGCTCCAGCGACAGCAGCGCTTGTTCCAGCAGCATCTCGCCCAGTTCGATTGCCTGTTCGCGATTGATCGAGCGCAGATGATGGCGGATCGCCGAGCGGGCACGGCCGGTGCGCACGAAGGACAACCAGTTCGGCGTCGGCCGCGCGTCGTCGGAAACTTCGATGGCGACGATGTCGCCGTTGCGCAGTTCCGTCTTCAGCGGCGCCGCCACATGATTGATTTTTGCCGACACCGCATGGTCGCCAATATCAGTGTGAATCGTGTAAGCGAAATCCAGCGCCGTCGCTCCGCGCGGCAGCGCGATGATGGTCGACTTCGGCGTGAACACATACACCGAGTCCGGGAACAGGTCGACCTTCACGTGCTCGAGGAATTCGGCCGAATCGCCTGTCTGGTGCTGGATGTCCAGCAGCGACTGCAGCCACGCATGCGTGCGCTGCTGCAGGTCGGTCAGCGCGGCATTCTGATTCTTGTACAGCCAGTGCGCGGCAACGCCGGCCTCGGCGACGCGATTCATTTCCTCGGTGCGAATCTGGAATTCCACCGGCGTGCCGTACGGGCCGATCAGCGTGGTGTGCAGCGACTGATAGCCGTTCAGCTTCGGAATCGCGATGTAGTCCTTGAACTTGCCCGGCATCGGCTTGAACAGCGAATGCAGCACGCCCAGCGCGACATAGCAATTCGCGAAGCTGTCGACAACGACGCGGAAACCATAGACGTCCAGCACCTGAGAGAACGACAGGTGCTTGTTGCGCATCTTGCGGTAGATGCCATACAGCGACTTCTCGCGTCCCTGGATGGCCGCGTCAATGCCGCCGTTTTGCAACGTCACCTTCACCGCGTCGAGGATCTTGCTGACCAGTTCGCGGCGGTTGCCGCGCGCGGCCTTGACCGCCTTGGCCAGCGTGCGCTGGCGCATCGGGTGCAGGTGCGCGAACGCCAGCTCCTGCAGTTCGCGATAGATGTTGTTCAGGCCCAGCCGGTGAGCGATCGGCACATAGACTTCCATCGTCTCGCGCGCAATGCGGCGGCGCTTCTCGGCCGACATCGCATCCAGCGTGCGCATGTTGTGCAGGCGGTCGGCCAGCTTGACGAGGATCACGCGCACGTCGCGCGCCATTGCCAGCAGCATCTTGCGGAAATTTTCCGCCTGGTGCTCGACCTGCGTCTGGAACTCCAGCTTGTCGAGCTTGGACAGTCCGTCCACCAGCGCGGCGACCGGCGCGCCGAAGCGCTCGATCAGCTCGTCTTTCTGCACGTCCTGGTCTTCCATCACGTCGTGCAGCAGCGCGGCCATGATGGCCTGTGCGTCCAGCTTCCATTCCGCGCAGATCTCGGCGACCGCAATCGGATGGCAGATGTAGGGTTCGCCGGACTTGCGCATCTGGCCGAGGTGCATCTCGTCAGAGAAGCGGTAGGCTTCCTTGACCTTCTTCAGCTCGGACGACGTCAGGTACTCCGCCAGCCGGTTGTTCAGCTGGGTCACGGAGGCCACGCCGACAGCAGCCGGCGCGGAGGGATCGTTGGTGGAGGTGTTGCCGGAGGGCGAAGCGGTAGCTGCCTTCCGATGTGGGGAAGTGGTGGCGGTGACGGCGGCGGTCGGTTCCATCGCGTTGCCAGCCCCCGAGGGGCGACTTCCGTTTCGTGTCAGGTCGGGACCTTCTTCAGCATCTCGATGCCGACGTGGCCGGCGGCGATCTCGCGCAGTGCGACCACGGTTGCCTTGTCGTTGCTGTCGACCTTCGGCGTGTGGCCTTGCGCCAGCATGCGCGCGCGGTAGGTAGCGGCGAGGCAGAGCTGGAAGCGATTCGGGATTTTCTTCAGGCAGTCTTCGACTGTAATTCGGGCCATGGTGTCTCCGGGGAGCGGATTTATTTCAAACTGGATTGGATGCCGTAGTCGGCAAAGAGGGAGCCGTGTCGCGCCGCCTGCTGGCGGAACCTGCAGCGCGTTGCGCGCGCAATCGCGGCGAGCTGCGACAGGGCTGTCTCGAACTTGTCGTTGATAATAACATAGTCGAACTCAGGGGCATGGGCGATCTCGCCGGCTGCAGCCTGCACGCGTCGCGCAATGACGTCGTCGCTGTCCTGCCCGCGCGAGCGCAGCCGCTGCTCGAGCACCGCGATCGACGGCGGCAGGATGAAAATGCCGACAGCCTCAGGGAACTGCGCGCGCACCTGCTGCGCACCCTGCCAGTCGATCTCAAGCAGCACGTCCTTGCCGGCGCGTGTCTGCTCTTCAATCACGACGCGCGAGGTGCCGTAATAGTTCCCGTGCACGCGCGCCCACTCGATGAACTCACCCTTCGATTCGCGCTCGAGGAATTCCTGCTCGCTCGCGAAAAAATATTCGCGGCCATGCTCCTCGCCCGGACGCGGCGCGCGTGTCGTGAACGAGATCGACAGGCGGATGTCCGGCTCCTGTTGCAGAAGCGCGCCAACCAGCGACGACTTGCCGGCGCCCGAAGGCGCGGCGACGATGAACAGGCTGCCCGAGCCCGACGATTGCGCGGTCATGGTCGTCATTCCAGGTTTTGCACTTGTTCACGCATCTGTTCGATCAGCAGCTTCATCTGCATCGACGCATCCGACAATTCCTTCACCGCAGCTTTCGATCCCAGCGTGTTCGCTTCGCGGTTAAGCTCCTGCATCATGAAGTCGAGTCGCTTGCCGACCTGACCGCCTTTCTTCAGGATCGCGCGCGTTTCCGCAAGGTGGCCCGACAGCCGTGTCAGTTCTTCGGCCACATCGACACGAATGCCGTACAGCGTGACTTCCTGACGAATGCGTTCGTGCATCTCCTCGGTCGTGGCCGCCGGACGGCCTTCGCCGGTCGCGATGCCGAGCGCTTCCTGCATGCGCTCGATGGCCTTCTGGCGGAATTGCTCGATCGCTTTCGGCACCAGCGGCGTGATGCGCTCGACGATGCCTTCGATCTCGGCGATGCGCGACTGCAGCATCGTCTCCAGCGCCGCGCCTTCGCGCTGCCGCGATTCGACGAACCCATCCAGCGCATCCTTCAGCGTGGCCTGCACATCGGCCTGCAGGTGCTCCTGGCTCAGTTCCGATTCCGTCAGCACGCCCGGCCAGCGCAGCAGCTCATTGACGCTCATCGGACGCGCGTCCGGGAATCGCGCCAATATCGCCTGCTGCGACGCTTGAAGCGCGGTCAGCAGTTCCTCATTCGCGGCGAGGCTGCCGGCGGTCTTTTCCTTGCGTCCGAACGACACCCGGCATTCGACCTTGCCCCGCGAAACGCGACCCATGATGGCTTCGCGCAACATCGGCTCGAGCGAACGCAAATCGTCGTTGATGCGGAATTGCAAGTCGAGGAAGCGCGAGTTCACGCTGCGGAACTCGAGCGTGATCGTGCCTGCATCGCTGTCGCGGCTGCTGACCGCATAGCCGGTCATACTGCTGATGGTCAAAGGGAACCCCTGTACTTTACAAAAAGATAATACGTCCACACAATCCGCACCCGGAGGTACAGCGTGGACCACAAGTGAAGACGGCCGCTCAACATGGCGCAGCCTTGCCCGAGGGACTTGAACTCGGCGGATACCGAATTGTAAAGAAGATTGCCGTGGGCGGCTTCAGCATCGTCTATCTCGCGCACGACCACGAGGGCCGGCCCGTGGCGATCAAGGAATACCTGCCGGCTGCGCTCGTGCGCCGAGAGCCCGGGCAGCTGGCGCCGGCAGTCGATGCCGGCAGCGTGGAGCTCTACCGGCTCGGCATGAAATACTTCTTCGACGAAGGGCGCGCACTGGCCGCCATCGAGCATCCGAACGTGGTGCGCGTGCTTAACTTCTTCCGCGCGCATGACACCGTCTACCTCGTGATGCGCTACGAGCAGGGTCGTTCGCTGCAGGAACACCTCACCCGACGCAGGCAGCAGCAGCGCACGCCGCTGTTTTCCGAGCGGGCCATCCGCGCGGTCTTCCTGCAGGTCATGGATGCGCTGCGCGAGGTACACACGCACAAGCTGCTGCACCTCGACCTGAAGCCGGCCAACATCTACCTGCGTGACGACGGCACGCCCATCCTGCTTGACTTTGGCGCTGCCCGGCAGACCCTGCAGGCCGACCCGTTGCAGATTCATCCGATTTACACGCCGGGCTTTGCTGCGCCCGAACTGCACCAGAAGGCCGATCTCGGCCCGTGGACCGACATCTACGGGATCGGTGCATCAATCTGCTGCTGCATGCTCGGTGCGCCGCCGCAGCCCGCGCTCGAGCGGCAAAAGGAAGATGTCATGGAAAAGCGCTGGCCAGAACTGGCGTCCTGCTATTCCGCGACGCTGGTCGACCTCGTGCGCCGCAGCCTCGCGCTCGATCCGATGGCGCGTCCGCAAAGCGTGTACGCGCTGCAAAAGCTGATGCGCCCCGCAGCGGGCCGGCCGCAAGATTCCCAGGCCAAAGAAGGTCCGGCCAGCCTGCTGTCACGGCTGCGCCGGGCGCTGCACTGAGCATGCGATTCTCCATCTACCAGGACACGCACGTCGGCGGCCGCGACAGCAATGAAGACCGCATGGGCTACTGCTTCACCCGCGACGCGCTGCTGCTGTTGCTGGCCGACGGCATGGGCGGTCACCAGAACGGCGACATTGCGGCAACCCGCAGCCTGCAGGCGATGGGTGCGCTGTTTCGCGAGCAGGCCAATCCTGCGGTCGCGGACCCGCCGGCGCTGCTGGAGCAGATGGTGTTTGCCGCGCACCATTCGCTGCTGGCGTGGCGCGCGCAGCACCGGCTGGCCGAGGCGCCGCGCACCACCATCGTCGCCTGCCTCGTCCAGCATGGCCATGCGTGGTGGGCGCACTGCGGTGATTCGCGGCTGTACTGGCTGCGCGGCGGCCGCATCCTCGCGCGCACCGTCGACCATTCCCACATCGAGCGGCTGGTGGCGCTCGGCCGCGTGTCTCCGCGGGAACGAGCGACCCATCCGGATCGCAACAAGCTCTACAACTGCGTCGGCGCGCCGACGCTGCCGCAGGTCGATCGCGCCGCACCAGTGACATTGCAAACCGGCGACCAGCTGCTGCTGTGCTCCGACGGCCTGTGGTCCAACCTGCGCGAACACGAGTTGGCTTACCGGCTGTCCGCCGCGCCGCTCGAGCGCGCCATCCCGGGGTTGGTGGGCGACGCCGCGCGGGCCGGCGGAAAAAACGGCGATAATGTCACCGCGCTCGCCGTCACCTGGCTGGATGACCTGCAGGATCCCGGCGAGAGCTCCCTGATGACCGATGGAATGCCGCGCGACCGCGTGATCACCAGCATCCATCCGGATCGTCCCTGAAGCCAACCGATCATTCCGAGGAATCCGTGTCCGACACCGCGATCCAGCGCCCGAGCGGGCGCGCCGCCCATGCATTGCGCGAAGTGCGCCTGACCCGCAACTACACCCGTCATGCCGAGGGCTCCGTGCTCGTCGAATTCGGCGACACCCGTGTGCTGTGCACCGCCAGCATCGACGAGAAAGTGCCGCCTTTCCTGCGCGGGCAGGGCAAGGGCTGGCTGACTGCCGAGTACGGCATGCTGCCGCGCTCGACCCACACCCGCATGGACCGCGAGGCAGCCAAGGGCAAGCAGTCCGGCCGCACGCAGGAAATTCAGCGCCTGATCGGCCGCTCGCTACGCGCCGCCTTCGACCTGACCGCCTTCGGCGAGCGCACGCTGCAGCTCGACTGCGACGTGATCCAGGCAGACGGCGGCACCCGTACCGCGGCCATCACCGGCGCGATGGTCGCCGCCCATGACGCTTTCTCCGGCCTGCAGGCCAAGGGCCTGATCCCCGCGATTCCGCTGCGGCATTTCGTTGCGGCGATTTCGGTCGGCGTCTACCGGGGCCAGCCGGTGCTCGACCTTGACTATCCGGAAGACTCCGACTGCGACACGGACATGAACGTCGTGATGAATGACGCCGGCCACTTCATCGAACTGCAAGGCACCGCCGAAGGCGACGCCTTCGACCGCGCGACGATGAATCGCCTGCTCGATCTGGCCGATGCCGGCATCCGCGAACTGATCGCGAAACAGAAACAGGCGCTGGGCATCGCATGACCACGCCGCTGGTACTCGCTTCCAACAACCGCGGCAAGCTCGCCGAGTTTGCGCAGCTGCTCGCGCCGTTGGGTTTTGCGCTGAAGGCGCAGGGCGAGCTCGGCATCCCCGAGGCCGAGGAGCCGCACGCCACCTTCGTCGAGAATGCGCTGGCCAAGGCGCGCCACGCGGCGCGGCTGTCCGGCCTGCCGGCGCTGGCCGATGATTCCGGCATCTGCGTGCCGGCGCTCGGCGGCGCGCCCGGGGTCTACTCGGCGCGCTTTGCAGGCGAGCCGAAATCCGATGCGTCCAACAACGCCAAACTGGTAAAGGAACTGACCGCACACGCGGACAAGTCCGCGTACTACTACTGCGTGCTGGTCTACCTGCGCCATGCAGACGACCCGCAGCCGGTGATTGCCGAAGGACGGTGGGATGGCGAGATCGTCTCCGAGCCACGCGGCGCAGGCGGCTTCGGCTACGACCCGCACTTCCTCGTGCGCGATCTCGGCAAGACTGCCGCGGAACTGTCGGCAGACGAGAAGAACAGGCTGTCGCATCGCGGCCAGGCAATGCGCGCGCTGATCGGGAAGCTGCAATGATCCCCATTCGGCCCGAGGTGCTGCAGGCGGCGCCGCGTCGCGTCGTTGACAGCTATCTCAAGCCCGGCATCCTGAACCTGCCGGCCTTGCCGCCGCTGTCTCTGTATGTACATTTTCCGTGGTGCGTCCGCAAGTGCCCGTACTGCGACTTCAACTCGCACGAGGCCGGCGACGAGTTGCCGGAGGTCGCTTATCTTGATGCCTTGCGTGCCGACCTCGAGCAATCGCTGCCGCTGGTCTGGGGCCGCAAGATCGTGTCTGTCTTTATCGGTGGCGGCACGCCCAGCCTCATGTCGGCGCAGGGGCTGGATCGGCTGATGTCCGACATCCGCAGCCTGCTGCCGCTCGAGGCCGGTGCAGAGATCACGATGGAAGCCAACCCCGGCACCTTCGAGGCAGAGAAATTCAGGAGCTATGCGGCCAGCGGCATCAACCGCCTGTCCATCGGCATCCAGAGCTTCAACCCTCGTCATCTCAAGGCGCTCGGCCGCATCCATGATGGCGACGAAGCGCGCCGCGCGGTCGAGATCGCGCAGCAGAACTTCGGCAACTTCAATCTCGACCTGATGTTTGCGCTGCCGGGCCAGACGATGGAAGAGGCCGCTGCCGACCTGGAGACCGCGCTCGGTTTTGCGCCGCCCCACCTGTCGCTGTATCACCTGACACTCGAGCCGAATACTGTATTCGCAAAGTACCCGCCCGAGGTGCCCGATGACGACAGCAGCGCCGTGATGCAGCAGATGATTGCCGACCGTATGGCCGGCGCCGGCTACGAGCATTACGAAGTCTCGGCATTTGCGCGACCCGGGCGGCGTGCGCGGCACAACCTGAACTACTGGGAGTTCGGTGACTACCTCGGCATTGGTGCGGGTGCGCATTCGAAGCTGTCGTTCCCGCATCGCGTGGTTCGGCAGGCGCGTTACAAACAGCCGGCCACCTACATGCAGCAGGCCAATGCAGGGAATGCAATTCACGAGGAGCATGAAGTCGGTCGCGACGAGATGGGTTTCGAATTCATGCTGAATGCCTTGCGGCTGACCGAGGGCTTCGAATCGCGGCTGTTCATGGAGCGCACCGGGCTGCCTCAGCAACTGATCGAACCCGCGTTGCAGCAGGCGGAAAAGAAAGGGCTGCTGGAAGTGGATTTCAGGCAGATCCGTCCGACCGAACTCGGGCAGCGCTTCCTGAACGATCTGCAACAGATGTTCCTGCCGGATTGAAAAATCTGGACGGGAAGGGCGGCGAGGGTATAATTTCGCCCTTCATTCAAGGGAAGCGTGGCCGAGCGGTTTAAGGCACCGGTCTTGAAAACCGACGAGGGGGTAACCCCTCCGTGAGTTCGAATCTCACCGCTTCCGCCAGTTACCTGTTTCACACCGTCCCCCACCGTACCAACATCCCCCCGAAAGCCGCATAAAGCCTAGCATTCGTGTGCCAGGCTGTTTCCCGTTGTTTCCCTCAATCCCGCAAAATTGTTGTATCGTCTGTTGGTATCGGACTGCGATACAACAGCCGCGATACAACACCCCTTCGGCCACGGAAAAAATACAACAACGGGAGAGAAAATGGCGCTCACGGATGCTCAGATCAGAAAGACGCAACCGACCGGAAAATTGGAAAAATTGTCGGATGGTTTCGGCCTTCAACTGCACATCACTCCGGCCGGCTCAAAACTCTGGCGCGGCGCGTACCGTTTCGACGGCAAGCAGAAAACCTACACCCTGGGCAGCTTCCCCGAGATTGGCCTGGCCGCCGCACGAGAAAAATGGCTTCAGGCGAAAGCCTCGCTGGCTGATGGCCGTGACCCGTTGATCGAGCGCCGACAAAAAAAGGCGGCCAACATCGCCGCGCATCAATGTTTGCTCAAAGACGTGGCGAAAGAGTGGCGGGACGTAAAGTTTCCGAAGAACTCACCGACGGCCGACGACTACCTGCGGCGTGTCGAGGTCAATGTGTTCCCTGATTTGGGTGATATGCCCATTTCCATGATTTCGCCGCCGATGCTACTTCAGAGCATCCGACGCATCGAGGCGCGCGGCGCGCTCAACATGAGCAACCAGGTGCAAAAGTACCTGCGCCGGATCTTTGACTTCGCCATCGCCTCCGGCTACTGCACCGAGAACCCGGCCGCTCCGATCAAGGAAGCGATGAAGAAGCATGACGCCGGCAACTTTGCTTCCATCGATACCGAAGAACTGCCGGCGCTGATCCGCGATTTCATCGGCTACACGCAGCGCATGGGCATCCAAACGCAAGTGGCCTTCCGATTGATGATGCACACCTTCGTCAGAACGTCGGAGCTAGTAAGCGCCCCATGGGAAGAAATCGATTTCGAGCGCGGCTGGTGGGTGGTGCATGAGGATCGAATGAAGCGCGGTCGCGAACACATCGTTCCGATGTCGCGTCAGGTGGCCGGGTACTTCAAGATGATGCAGCCGCTCTCACACGGCCGCGAGTTCATCTTTCCGCACCGGAGTAAGGCCAAGGCCCACATGGACAAGGACACTGTGCGGCGCGCGCTGGAGCGCATGGGCTACAAAGGCAAGATGACGGGCCACGGGTTCCGGTCGTTGGCCATGTCCACGATCAAGCAGGAACTGGGCTACCCGCATGAAATCGTGGACTTGCAACTGGCGCATGTGAAAAAAGACAAGGTTGACCAAGCCTATGACCGTGCCAAGTGGATCAAGGAACGGACGAAGATGATGCAGGATTGGTCGGATTACCTCGACGCCATTGAGGCATCGGTGCGGTGAGGACGGTTGGCCATCTGCTGCTCGATCCATTGGTCAATCTCCGACTCCACCCAACCCACGGCCTTACCGCCCAGGGCAATCGGCTGCGGAAAACCGTACTGCTTCATCAGTCGATAGACCGTGGTGCGCGAGAAGCCGGTCTTGTTCAATACGTCCATCATGCGAATGATTCGATAGCTCATTTCTTGTCTCTCAAAAAGGAATCTCGTCCCAGGTCCACTCCGGGCAGCCTGTCTTGACCACCTCGGCCGGTGGCTCCATGCCTGCGGCAAGGCCGCAGCCACGGTGCTGCCACTGGCGGCAGTCATTGCAGCTTTTCTTTTGCAGAATTTCCTGCCACATATTCATTTCGCGGCGCGCAATGTTGATCCTGACTTGAATCTCGGCCGGGGTCATGCCGCCACCTCTGTCTTGTTGTGATTGATCGTCGCGTCGATCACGCGCCAATACTTTCCTTCGGGCTTCACCGTGATCGTGTCGGGCGTTGGAATCTTGTTTTCATCCGCCATCTTCAAGAAGTCACTCACGCTATCCGGGCATTGAATGCCGCGATTCCAGCACCAGATGACGGCGTGCTTACGGACGAAGCTGCGCTCGTCCTCGATCGGCAGGTACTCCGTGAAGAAAGAAGCGCCGCACATGTACTCAATCTTCACTGTCGGCGGCTTCCCAGGCTTCTGGTGGCTTGTGTAGGTCACTTCGGTGACGGCATAGACTTTCGGCTGCTCGAGTGCGGCAACGATCACGCCGTCAGCGGCTTGCGTCCCGTGCGGGTTTGACCTGGGGAACTCATGCCCGCAGGCCGGGCAGGCCATGACGCTGGTGTGCAGCAGTTCATGGCAATCGGGACACTCTTTGACGGGAGCGACCGACACTTCGGACTTCGGCCCCTTCTTTTTGATGCGGATCTGATCGATCGGCCCGTGCCGCTCGATGTTGCCGGCGAAGTCCAGCACCAAGGTGTTTTGCTTGTCCGAGTGCAGCCGGAGGCCGCGACCCATGATCTGCACATAGAGGCCAGTGGATTTCGTCGGGCGCAGCATCACGATGCAATCGATGGCCGGGTAGTCAAAGCCGGTCGTCAGCAGCATCGCGTTAAACAGGAACCGGATCTGGCCACTGGTGAACATGCGGATCTTCGCGTCACGCTCGGTCGGCGTCATGTCGCCAGTCACATAGTCGGCCGTCCATCCCCGCGCGCGCGCGGCGGCGGCGCAATGCTCGGCATGAGCGACACCCGCGCAGAAGCCAAGAATGTGACGACGATCAGAGGCGTACTTGGCCACTTCATCCAGCGCGCCTTCGATCAGGTGGTCTTGATCCATGGCGGCCTGAAGTTCATTGGCCACGAACTCGCCGCCACGGGTATGCACAGCCGTCAGATCGGCCTTGGTGACGCCGTTCTTGGATACCAGAGGGCAGAGGTAGCCATCGCGTATCAGATCGCCTACATGGGCCTCATAGGCCACGTCGGTGAAGATTCTTTCGTCACCCTCAGTCAGCAGCCCTGAGTCCATCCGGTAGTGCGTGGCGGTCAGGCCGATGACCTTCAGCGCCGGGTTGTAATGGCGCAGACCGGCCATAAAGCGCCCGTACATCGTGTCGGACTTCTTGCTGACCAGGTGCGCCTCATCGATGATGACGAGATCCGTGCGGCCAAACTTGGCCGGCCATTTGTGGATTGACTGGATGCCAGCGACCGTGACCTGGGCCTTGGTTTTCTGGCCGACGCCGGCCGACCAAATGCCGACGGGCGCCTCCGGCCAGTATCGAATGATGGCTTTCGCGTCCTGCTCGATCAGTTCCTTCACATGCGTCAGAACGATGATGTTTGTGGACGGGTAGGCATTGATGGCGCCATTGATAAAGGCGGCCAGCGTCAAGCTCTTGCCGGCGCCAGTCGGCAGGACGATCAGCGGATTGCCGTTCGACTTCTCGAAGTAGGCATACAGCGCCTCGATCGCCGCCGTTTGATAGGGGCGTAGCTGAATCATGAAAGTCTCCTGAATTTTGGATGCGCCTGGTTCATTCCGTAGCCCACCCCGTGGCCAAGGTCGATCAGGTTCTCTTCTGCGCGTAAGTCGCTGGCATACGTCCAGCCGCGAAGCTCCACATAGGGCGGCTCGATCACGGCCAGCACATACACATCCACGTCGTTGTTTTCTTTCGTCGTCGCCAACAGCCGGCCGTTGAAGTGGCGCGTCGATTTAATGTCGATGCGATCCAGATCAGCAGAGCCTGCGCGCGGCGTCGTGATAAACACGTCGGTCGGGTATCGGTTCAGATACCGATGCAATGCGAACTCCGCAGCAACGCCATCGACTTCAATTTCGATGGGATCTTGTTTGCCCATCTGGCGGTCAATGGTCTGCCTGGCTCGGTTAATCGATCGCCGTGTCACGCCGATGATTCGCGCGGCGACCCATTCCATATCAGTCAATTGAATTCGCATGGCCTTGGTCGTTTGGTTCGGTGCATACAACGTCCTTCCTCTTGTCTTTAATTTTGCGCAGTTTCGAATTGCCGATATGCCAGCCGCCGCAGTACCGGCAGTGATAGACGCCGGGGCGAGACTTGTCTTTTCGATGCGCCGATGCTTTTGCCACCCGCGCGGCCAACTCGCGCTCGGTGAATCGATGCTTGCCAGCACAGCACGCATCGACCACCCACTCCGGCCGCTTAGTTTTCATCCTTCTGAAAGATTCCAGAGGGCAGAAGCGTGCCTTTACGATCTTTGATTTCGTCATAGGCTTCGGCCAGGCATTCGGTCAGATCGACATCAGCCAGCGCACAGGCGTTAATCAGCGTCACCAACACATCACCCACGCCGTCCTTGAATTCGCCCAACAACTGCGCGGCCATCGCCCTGACGGCGGCGCTCTCCACCAGAAATGGATCCATCTTCACCAGCCGATTAAGCGCATTCAATCCAGCCGCCGCTTCCAGCAGTTCTCCGACTTCCTCCAGCGTCTTTCGCCCCTGGGCAAGCGGCGTCGAATTCGGGATGATCTTTCGCGCTTCGGCCCATCGAATGACATCCAATTCCAGTTCTTTAAAGCTGCTCATCTGATCCCCTTGATTAACCAATAATCACTGCGCCGGTCAAAGTTTTGAATTTCTCAACCTCCGGGTCGGCAATAATCCGGTGGTCATTTGCTGCACTGATTTCGTCGCTGGTGTAAGCAGGTATCGATGCGTCCACGACATCGACGGCCGATCCGACAAGGAACTCCGCACCGTTGTCTTTTCGCTTGAAACGGATCCATGTTTCACCTGCATCAACTGGGTCGGCGTAAGTAACCAGTGACGGCAGGGGCAAATGCGCTGGACAACCCTCTCGCTGAAACTCGACGGGAATGCTGCTGATGTTTTTGTCCGGGTGCTTTGCGCATGACCAGCGGCCATCACCATGCGGCTCTGGCGTCGAGTGAACACAGGTGCGGCATGACACAGGCGGGACGCGATTGCCGTGGCAGACTGCGTTATGGCTGCACATGTTGCAGACGTAATACTTCGGGTCGTCCGACAGCTTGGGCGGCGGTTCCGTCGCAAAAATAATGCGTTCGGCTTTCGACTGGATCTGCTCGAAGGTGGTCAGATTGAATTCAATCCGTTCGCTGTAGAGTTCGTCGGTGTTTTTATCCACGGCGACATACAGCGCGCGATCCATGCCGGACTTGCCCATGTACCACTGCATTTGAGCAGAGTGCATAGGCTTGGCCTTATCGACGCCTTTTTTCTTCAGGTCGGCAAAGCTCTTGCTGCCATGCGTTTTGAATTCAGTGACATGCCACTTGGTTCCGCCACCGGGAATGTATCGAGCGCAGCCGTCCATGTGACCGCGCATGTGGCCACCAAAATCAGAGAATCCAAACTGGCGCCCGTTGGCCGGGTCAACGTCATAGACCTCAATGCCAATCGAGCGCAAGTCAGCAACAAAGCGCGCCTCGGACAAATGCCCGGTCTGAAACAAGCGCAGCATCCGGCCGTCGAACTTTTCTTTGCTGGCCCATCGAAAGTCATACCAAAGCGCGCGGTTGCATTCTTTGCCGATAATGGATGCGCCAAGATAGGTGCGCGCCTTTTCTGTCTCCCCGCGCTTTTCGTACTGCTCATAGATCAGCGCGGCAACTGTGTCTACATGTTCAGAAATATCGGCCATGTCAGTCGTTCATCTTGGTGGGTTGAAACACGTCACGAAGAAACGACTCGTAATCGATGGTCTGTTCTTGCGGCTCTCCCTCGCATTCGTCTTTCATTTCGATCCCGCGCGCTTTCGCAAAGTCAGCGTGGTTGAAACAACACGCCGCCGACACGGCAGCGAGATACGCTTCAAGTACGCGGTGCATTTCTTCATGGCCATCGATCAGTGCCATCGTTTTTGCGATGCCATCACCCAGAGCAGAAAGCAACTTGACCAAATTACTTGTCATGGAATCGGGGTTTGTCGCCAAGTGAGTCAGCATGTCTCTAACCTGGGCTTTGTAATCCATTCTTTTCTCCGTTGTTGTTAAGTGCCGGTCTTTCCCGGCTGTCAGCCTTCAGGCGTTACTCGACTACTGCCCAATCCTCGGCCAGCATGTCGGTCTGACTGGCAAGCCAAGGGACGATTGCATTAGGGGTTGTCTTGGAGTCAGGTGGATAGATGATGACGATGTACGGTAGCGTGCTGACCTCACTGAAGCCGTGTTCAAGACAGCCGCCTTTCCCGACAAGGGCGAGCTTCAAGCCCTTTCCGTTCCAGCCGGTTCTTTGAACGTAGTGTTCGTTTTTCATCGATTCAATAGCCAAGCCGAACGTCATGCCAGTCGTTGGACGGTACGCGCGCTCGAACACGTCGCGCGGCGACCACGACACATAGCCTTTATGCGCCGGGTGATTGGACTTCCCGCCGTCGGTGTACTCCACCAGCATTCCCGCGTCGTCGCCGTTTTCATCGGCCGGTAAGTCCCAACCGCGATACAGGTTGTAATCGCGGAGGGTCATCGGCTTGGCTTTGATTAGCTTTGTCCCGATGTAGGTGTTCATGGGCGCGCAATCCTTTCAATTTTTAAGATGGCGTATGAGGTGACGCCCATGCCGCTCGCCATGCTGACGACATTAAAGGCATCACACATTGGGACAAGCGTCACGCGCAATGCGCCGCCATCCCACCATGTCACTGTCCAGTCGCTCATTTTTTCTTCGACCGCGACGTTTCAGCCTGCCCGCCAATGGCTTCTTGCACGTTCTCTGAAACGGCCTGGGCCACAGCCTCCCGCTCGGCTTCTTGCAGGCGCTGGATGGCGTGGGTGCGAATGCCGCTGGCCAGCGCCTCGACGCGCTTAAACGGCAGTTCTCCAAGACCATCCAGGATGGTGTTGATCTGATCGACGTTCAGGGTCAGGGTGATCGGTACTTGGTTCGGGTTCATTGGGTTTCCTTGTTGATTGAAATGGAGTGGGGTACTCGCTGCGTCTGTCGTCACGGTTATCTGATATTTGCTCGGGCGCATCGCCTCAGAATGGAAACCGCTGGCCATCACCCGACAGCATCCGCTTTCCCCCGTGACTGATTACTTAGCCCACGGCGGCGCGACTGCCGCTGCCGGAGCCATCGCAGCGGCCGGAGCCATGGCGGCGCCAGGTGCAAATCCACCCGAGGCGACGCTGCCCGATACCGGCTCGTACTTCGTGATCTTGTTGCTCTCGCGCTTGCGGTCGTCCACTTCGACGGCCACCGTGGCGAGGATCGGCTTGTTGTGAAGTTCGGCCGAATCGTTCGGCTTGATGATCCCCACGGAGCGGCAGATCGCACCCAGTTCGCGCTTGGCGATGTCCACGGCGGTATCGTTGGCGTTCACCAGGTTCAGGCGCGACCAGAGCTTGCGACCCTTCTGCGGGCCATCCACGACCTCAAAGGTGAATTGCAGAAACTGTCCCGTTCCGGTTTTGGTGGGCTTCATTTCCGAAGCCGTCGCGATGACGACGTATTGGCCTTCGGGAATGGCGTCAAACGACTGTTGTTCGGGTACTTGGCTTGCATCGAATCCGGCAAGAATGGCCATCGTTCGTTCCTTTATTGATAGATAGTTGAGAAAAACTCAATGCTTTAGGCGGCAGAAATCTCTGCTTCGGCTGCCTGAGTCGGGCGAATAACGCGGGCGCCTTTTTGCAGAAGATCAACGATGTCGATCGTGGATGCGGACTCGACTTCGTAATCTTCGGATGTCACCGAGCGAACTGCTTTCAGTGGGTGAGTTTCCTCGACCAAAGTCTTTTCCCCATTGGTTTTGTTGGTGACGATGTACATGCGAGTAGCGACGCTCATTACTTTCCTTTCGTTAGTTGGATGGTGCGGTCATTGCTGCTGTCAGTGCTTGCGAAAATGCGCCCCACGACAGCGGAACATCAGGCATTCCATAACGGTTGCCGGCGATGTAAGCGGGGTGCGGATTCAGGTGGAGCTTGCGCTGGCCGGTAGACACGGCCTTGGTGTCTTTCTGATTGAAGCCAGCGTCAACGGTGCGCGTGATGACTTCGTGATTGGCAAAGCCGATCACGTCAGCCCACTCATTGATGATGCCGACGGCGCGCTTATTGAGTTTCAGCGAGTACGCATCGTAGTCATCAGCGAGTTGCGGGTTGCGCACCTTGTTGATCTGCTCATGCGCGATGCAGATCACGGTCATGTTTTTTTCATTGCGCAGGTAGTCGAGCGCCGTGAAAAACTCTCGCCAGAGGTCGTCGGCCATGATGTAGCCTTTGCCGTAGCCGATGTCCTCGATGTTCTTGACGCGATGCACGTCGCACACCTGGGCAAGAATCAGCGGCTCCAGCCAGTCGAGTGAATCGACAAACACGGTCTGATATTCATGCGCTTCGGTGGCCAGCGTCGTGAGCGCCGCTTTCACGTCAGCGAAACTTGCCGCTTTCGGAAAGGCATCCACGTCCAGATTGTCCAAACCTTCCTCGGTAATGATGCCGATGGAGTGGGGCGCTTGTGCTGCGAAAGTAGACTTGCCGACTTTTGGCGGCCCGTAGATCACAATCTTCGGTGCGCGAAGGCGCTTGCCGCGTGTGATGGAACTTAAATCGAATGCCATGGTTATCCTCGTTTATTCAGGCACGATAATTTTCGACGGCTCGGCACTGACGCCATTCAAATCACCGGCCGTATCTTCGACCTCGGAATAGGTCTTTGCCGATCCGAGAACGGATTGCAGCAGGGTGTAGATCATCTGGTGAGCCTGGCTTTCATTGACGATGTGATCGCCAAACTCTGCACCGACCAGTACGCCACCGGCTTCATCGTCCTCGATCGTGATCGATGCTTTAGCCATGAGTCGCCCCCGCCAAAATCTTTGCCACGCCACTGCGCTTGACGCGCTGGTACTCATTGCGTTTGCACTTGTCGAGCTTGATGGTGTCGGCCAGCCCGCCCACGACGGCGCCGGTCGCCGGATCCTTCAAAACACGCGCCTGACCAAAGTCATAAACGCGCGCCATGGTTGGGTGATAACCGATCAGTCGGCGCAGCTTTTTTGCCCGCTTTCCGTTCATTCCAATGCCTCCTTGATTGAGTCTTGATAGATGCGCTCGGCCAGCAGGTAGCCTTCGAGTTGCCAGAGCTTCTCGAATGCGTTTTCGTAGGCGATTTCTTCGCCCATTTCGCGGTCGAAGTTCGCGGGATTGACGCAAGCAGATTCGCCCGTGACCGTGAATCCGTTGACCATGCGGATTGCGCAAATGGTCATGGTGCTATTCGGAATGCGGTGGTAAGTGACGGAATCAATGCGCGCATCGATGCTGTTGGTGGTGACGGTGTTCATGCGGCCGCCTTGATGTCGATGCCGGTCTTGCCTGGCTTGGTTTCCAACGGCAGCAGCGCGTACAGATCCGGCCGATTGGCCTGAAGCCACTTCACACCCTTGTCATCCAATTCGGGCTTCTGTTTGACCGGACGCAGTTCGGCCGGGATCTGTGGCTCGACCTCTTTCCACTTGTCCCAATCCATCTTGCGGTTGATAACGCCCCGGACGGTGATCTTGAATCCGTCGGCGTCGTGAGTCTGAGAACCTTCGTCCTTTTTGCCGGTGACGGCGACGATCTTTTCCTCGATCGCCACGCGATCCGCGACCGCTTTGGCCTCGATCGCTTTAGCCGACAGCCATTCGGCAGCCAGCCCTTTTAAAGCTTCCATCGTTCGCTCCATCGAAAGTTGAGTGGAGCGCAAAATTTAAATGTGCGATGAGAAAAACTCAACGAAAAGAGCAAAAAAAAAGTGGGGTGTTGTATTTCCCCCACAACATTTAGAGAGATTTTCTCACTGTGACTTCCGTGACACGGCCGATGATTGTTGCGGAGTCGGACAGGCGATAGGTCGGATAGCGTGAGTCGTCGGCAATCAACAAATCGTCCCCTCCTTCGCGAACAAACTTTCGCAGCACTGGATCAGCCACCGAGTTGATGGAGGCCAGCACAATGTTCCCAGGCGAAACGGGATGGCCTTTGCTGACTACGGCATAGGCTCCAGTCGGGCAGCTACTGGTCAGCGCATCACTAGACACCAACAGGCCTGCGGCGGTCCCGGCAGGGTACAGCACGCTCGTTTGCAGTAGCTCGGTCTGAATCGTCAGTTGCCAGCGGCGCAAAGCCGAAGGCGGCACAACCGGAACGGTGAAGATCGGCGGGGCATTGCCGGAGCGAACGGCAATCTTCTGATCGCTCTCGATGGCGCCCAGGAGCCAATCCGTCGTGACGCCGTACATCCGAGACAGTTGTGCCAGATCCGTAGCACTTGGCTCGGTTTTGCCGGCTTCCCAAAGGTTGACGGCACTGGGTGAGACATCCAACTGCTTGGCCACTGCGCGCTGCGTCACCTCGGGAAAGATGGCAGTTCTGGCAGCGCGTAGACGCTGCGCTAAAACAGTTTTCATGAACCCTCCTTGGTCAAGTAACGACCTGATTGCTACGTTGTATTTTCGCAACTTCGCGGATTCTAGTGAGAATTTCGCAAGCCCACCAAAAGATTTTTGCTAGGATTCGCCGTTGAGAATTACTCAATTTGCGATGCTGCATATTGGTATTTATCAACGCAAATCAACATCGCTGCAATCGCATTTAACTCTGCCACTAGCCGCTACTTTCCAAGGGGTAATAACTATGTTGCGAGATGGTCAATTTTTATCCGAGCCGCCCGTCAAAATCGGCGCCCATTACCACCGTTGGGCGCGCCACCACATGAACAGCACCGAACTGTTTATGCAAGACGTGCTGCTCGGTGACTCACCCAAGAAAAAACGCTCTGGATACGAATGGCTGGCCATCGTCGTCGGCTGCTATGTACTCATCGCTCTGCTGGCAGGACTCATCCAAAATTTCAATTAACAGGCATCACCATGACGCAACCAAACGATAACCCGCCGATTACCGTCAACCCTACGCCAGTCGGTTGGTATGACCCAATCACCAAAAAGTTTGCCAACAGCCCGACAGCATTCCCGCGCGCAGCGAAACTGATTCCTCTGTACCGGAGGGCGTAATGCGGCGCGCATTGGAACTAGCAGATTACCTGGACGACCATGCGCGCGCTCCTGAACACAATGAGGCCGCGCATCTGCTTCGCAAGCTATCCGAAACGCATTCCGTTGCGCGTGAAATCGTGATGGCCAAGACTCAGGCGCAAAGCAAAGCAGCCTATGACGAACTGGTGAGTCATTTCAGGGGCAAGAATGACTAAGCCACTCGAAAACATCACCACCGATGCGCTGTGGTTTCGTGACCCCGACATCGATCCACCGCCGAAAGCAACGTCCATGCTGCTCTTGAATCCGGGCAGCGTGTTGATCGTCGGCACATGGACGGACGATTGCTATGGCTGGTGTCCCAAGCCGAAGATTCCGGCCTCGATCAAAGCGAAGATGAGGGCGCGCCGTGGCTGACATGACCTACACGCGCGCACCCGCATTGCTGAAGATCGCTCGCATTCGCGACGTGTTGCGGCGCGAGTACCTGACGATTCCCGAACTGGCGAAAGAAATCGCTTTGAGCGAAACCTGGACGCGCGCCTATTTGAAAAAAATGCGGGCAGAAAAATCCGTTCACATCTATGAGTGGCGCGAGATTGAGTATCCATGTCGCCGCGACTGGATCCCGGTATTCGCTACGGGAGAAGCAACGGATGCACCCAAGCCACCCAGGGCAACGATCGACAAGGCTGCGTACTACCGCAAGAAGTACAGGGAGCGCAAAGAAAACGATCCACTGGCGCATGAGGCATTTCTTGCCAAGCGCCGTAATGCCCGATGGATACCGACGTGCGACATTGCAGCAAGCTGGATACCGCGAAGAACATGACAGAGACAAAACACTCGCCGTATGAACGGCGCGCCTACGCTTACATTGAGCGTGGCTACTCCGTGATTCCGATTGCACCAGGCACAAAGCGCCCCGGCCAGTATTCGCAAGAAGTCGGTTGGCGCGGCATGAGTGACTGGGAACGATTCCATTCGCGACTGCCGACCGAAATGGAGCTATCGATCTGGTACACATGGCCGGAGGCCGGCATCGGCCTCTTGACCGGCAAGCTGTCCGGTGTGGTCGCACTCGATAGAGACTATGACGCCGACGGCACGGAAGCACTCGAGGCCATCATCCCGTACACGCCCGTCAAAAAGCGTGGCGCGAAAGGCTACACGGCATTCTTTCGTTACAACGGTGAGCGTTCATGTAGCTTCAATATCGCCAAGGCGCGCGTGCTGGACGTGCTGTCAGACGGCCGCCAGACGCTAATGCCTGGGACGGCGCACCCTGATGGCCACACCTATGTCTACCTGACCGAAGATTGCCTGGAGGATTTCGATCCGAAAGACCTGCCGGTGCTGCCGGATGACTTCCTCGACAAAGTGGCCGCCATCCTTGCCCCGTATCAGACGGATGAGGACAAGAAGTACCAGAAAAAGACGGTCGCGCTGCCGGACAACGATGGCGTGATTAACACCAGTCTATCGATTCAGGGCGAGTATTTCCGTGATCTGAATGCGACGGCGCTTCAAAAGCTCGATGACTGGGTTCCGAAATTGATCCCTGGCGCAAAGCGTGAGCGTGATGGGTATCGATGCGTTGCAACGTGGCGTGGTGTGCAGAATGCGAACGTCGGCGTCCATCCGAAAGGCATCTTTGATTTCGGCGGAAACTACTCGATGACGGCCATTGACCTGGTGATGCAAGCAAACCAGATCAGTTTCGGCAAGGCCGTCGATATGCTGCGTGAATACATCATGATGTCGGATGACACGCCACTGACCATGACCGTCAACGGCGCTTCTGCGCTGGCTACAGCGCCTTCTGATGCGCTGCCCGCGCCGACGGAAGCGCCCAAGTCGGCGCCCGTGGTGCTGCCGTGGCAAGTCCCCAGGACAAGCAAGCCGGCGCAAGTGATGTTGCCGCCGACAACGAGTGTTGATCCTGCGCCGGCGTTGCCGACGTTCCTGATGAATCCTCCGGGCATCCTGGGCGAAATATCGCGCTGGATTACGGCTACAGCTCCCAAAAGTCAGCCGGAGTTGTCGCTGGCCGCAGCTATCGCACTTTGCTCGGTCGTCATGGGCCGCACCTATCGCAGTCAGCACGGAAACTGGACAAGCCTCTACCTGGTGATGGTCGCCAAGAGTACCGAAGGCAAGGAACACCCGCAGTCGTGCGTGGAGAAGATCCTGTCAGCCGCCGGCCTAACGCACCTGATCGGCGGCTCGGGCTACACGTCAAGCGGTGCTGTCTACTCGGCGCTGCTGAAGGAACCCTGCCACATCGCCACGATTGACGAAATGGGCAAGCTCCTGAAAACGTCGCGGGCAAAAGGGCAATCGCACACGGAGGCGGCGCTGGATAAGCTGGTCGAAGCATTCGGCCGGCAGGATGGCGTCCTACGCCCGCCGTCGTACTCGACCATGACCATGACGCGATCCGTAGCCAACACGCAGACAGAGCGGGTCGTCCACAATCCGGCCATTACTCTCCTGGGCGCGACAACCCCGGCAACCTTTTACGAGAACCTGACGGACGATCTGGTGAAGGATGGATTTCTTGGCCGGTGCATCGTGATTGAGTCGCAACAACCACGCCAATTGACGCGCTTCGTGCAGCGCACGGAACCGCCGGAAAAATTGCTCGAGTGGTGCAAGGCCGTGAACGTGAGAACGATGGAACAGACAGGCGACATTGCCGGAATGCTGCCGGCAGATATGGCCGCTAACGTGATCGAACTACCGTTCGATGAGTCGTGCCGGCCGTTGATGGACGCATTCGAGGCGCGATTGAATGACGCGAAGGAGTCCAGCGAAGCTGAAGGGTTGGACGTGCTACTCGGTCGAACACTGGAAAAGTCCATGAAGATTGCCATGGTGGTCTGCAAAGCAGAGAACCCGGCAAACAAGGTCGTGATGCCGCATCACCTGGAGTGGTCGATCAGCTTCATCAATCACTACGACAATGCGCTGGTGCGCGCGGTGCGCAAGAATCGCGTGAACAATCAGACGGATGCCGACGTGAAAAAGGCTATCGAACTGGTGCGCAACGCCAAGAAATACATAGGCGACAAGGCCTTTGGTCATATCTTGGCGACGGGAGCGATGCCGCATTCGAAACTGCTGAAGCTCATGAAGATGGGCAGCAGACAATTCAATGAAGTGATTGAAACGGCCGTCGAAGCCGGGATCCTGCTGCGCTCTACCGGAACGGAGTTAGGCTTGGGGGCAATGTCGATTTACAGGGTAGGGCAGATAGACGATTGAAAAAGGGGCTTACGCCCCTTTTTTTTGTTTGTGCGGCGCTATCTTCGCCTTGACGCGCGTTCGCCAGTGGCCCTGCGTGAGAAATTTAGCGCCTTCAAACTCCACCGGCCGGCGCTTCTTCGTGCCGATCGTCGGGTTCGGCTTCGGATTCAGATCGATGGAAAACAACGGATCAATCCGCCAGTGGCCGCGATCATCGAGTTCAGCCGGACGAATCCGGCCGTCGGCACACATGGATTTAACTCGCTGCTGCGTCAGTCCGTGAATGGCCGCGACCTCCCGCGTCGTCAGCCAGCCGGAGGTCGTTTGGAAGCTCACCTATTCTTCTCCTTCAGCTTGGCTTCGATGGCGCGAGCAATTGCATCGAAGTTTGAGTCCCGATCAAACTCAAACAAGACATCCTCTATCTCCGCATACGTCAGTCCCTGCCATTCGCGCTGTGGTGGGGTGGTGTAGACGGGCCGCACATACGTCTGAGTTCTGTATTTACTAAACTCCCGCGACCAATTTGTGATTTCTCCGGCTATCGTCCACGCCACCGGCTCCTGTTCTTTCTCATGCTCCGCAAGACGGGCGCGGAGGGTTTCGATCAGGCGCAGCCTCCCTCTTGCATCCCAATTTACAAACGCATCCAGCACCTGCTGCGCTTCCTCGCGGGTTAGGGTAATCATTTCTGAATCACCTCACACTTAAAGTCTTTATTGCCGACATAGAATCCGCCTTGCCGCTGGCACTCCGTAGCAACTTCATTGTGTGCAAGAAGCCATCCAACCAAAACGCCTAAAGCAACATAAACCGCTGCAATCAAAATGTCGTCAATCATGCTTGCCCCCTTGCGCGGATAGCAGCGGCAGCATCGACACGGCCTTGGTCGTAAAGCGTATTGGCATCCCAAAACTCGTCAATGCCTGACGTTTGGTAATTGTCGCCAGCCGCCTCGCACGACCATCCCTCCGCGGCCTTCGCGCATTCCTCACGTTCATGCGCTGCGCCAGCAGCAAAGGCTTCTTTAATTGCTGCCTCTCGGGTTGCATCGTTCGTCAGATACTGGCCGCTTTGCTCAAGGAAGTTCTCAATCGCCAAGTCAGCGAAACGGGTCAAAACGTCAATCACGTTCCCTTCAAATAGAACTCGATCTTGAGCGCCCTGGTAGACAATCATCCCGGCGCTTTTTGCCATACGAATGGCATCTTCTCGATTCATTTCGCATCCCCAAAAAATGCCGACATTGTGATCGGTGCAATCTCGCGAAGCACAACCAAAACTGCCTCCGCAATCTGCCGATGCTCTTTCTGTGTCGTTGGGTCTAGGCGCTGTTTCAGGTAAAAGATCCAGCTACGGATCGTGCCATTCATGTACAGGCGGCTCGGTGTCAGTCCCTCGGGCAGTAGGGCGCGCGCCTGTTCTTTTGCGATACCCATTTGCAAGGCGGCTTTATACGCCGCGCTACTTTCAGCAGCGATTACATGTTGCAGTTCAAGCCACACTTTTTGCAGTACAGGATCTTCGCACTCGATACTGTTCTGCCTGTTCTTCTCGTCTTGTAGCCGGCAGTCTCGATACTCAGGCTCACCTAACATTTCTACGTCAGCATACCGCTGCGAGAACTCCTGAAAACTGAAAGACCGATGCCGCAGGATCTGGCGCGCTATGTCGCGCGTGGTGTCAATTTCAAGACAGGCCGATGCCATTTCGAAGGGGCTGACGTGGCCATGCTCCATGCAGTAACTGAGCAGCCGCGCGTTCTCGCTGTTCTGATTGGCCGGGTTCGATACCCGCGCCATGAACATAATATTTTTATCGGTGTCGGGCGTCGCCCATTGCAGTTTCACGTTCATTATTTCCCCTCGATTGATTTCAATAGCCGCACCACGTCCCCGCGAAATACGGGCGCGTCATCCAGTACGCCAGCCGCAAGGCCGCGCACCAGCAGTGCGTAAAGTTCTGGCGCGTGAGCGATCAGGCGCGCGTTTGCAATGCAAGTGCGCTTGTCCAAGCCGGTGTACACCAGGAAGCAGTCGGCAATGGCTTCGCCGTTTTGTGCCGTGATGTGTCCCGGCGATTCGTCGTCCATCAGCCAGGGCGCTGGCGTGTGTTTCGGTTTCATTCCTCATACTCCTTATAGTCGCCAAGTAGCTTCTTCCCGGCCGAGGTGACGCGAAGCCGCATGGCGCGCCGGTCGTATTTGCACGGCTGCACTTCGATCAAGTCACGCTCGAGCAATGCGTGAATGGATCGATGGATCGTCGCAGGGCTGGCCACTTCCTCTTGAATGGCCAGCGCCCGCAATTCCGACTGGGTGCAGCCGGGCGCCGGCCAGCGCCGGCATAGGTCGAGGATGATTTCGGTGCTGGCCGAAATGTTGTGCTTGCGGCGCTTTTTGTGGTGCGCGAATGGGGTCATGATTCTCCCGTGGCTTTGGCGATGGCGGCGCGGGCCATATTCATGGGAGCCATTTGTTCACCAACCAACGGCCAGCGGGCTTCCGTCGCGGCGCGCAGCAACGTGCTGAGTGCGTCAAGCAGATCCGGTGCGGCGGCGATAAGTAGTCCGTTGGCATCAACCTCGGAATCCTCCATGCGACAAACCTCGCAGTCGATCATGGCAATACGTTCGCTTCTGGCAATTACGTCCAAAGACATTGATCCAGCGTCGCCATCTAGCATCCACGGCCCAAGTGTGTGTTTGTTCATCATTCGCTCCTTTCAATCGTGATTCGTCCCGGCTCTTTCGATACCAGCGTCAGCATGTCGCCGGCATTGCCCAATCGCTCCAGCGTCTTGGTGCTGTTAATGTCAACAATCGGTCGATCAGGTTTGCCAGCAATCCGGCGCGCGCCGTTCTCAGTCTTGAGCAGCACATAGCGCCCGCTTTGCATATTGATCAGGTCATACCTGTCCCCGTGATTGAATCCGCACTCGATCAAAAACTTCCCTTCGATCCAGAGTCGCAGGTTGCCCCGGTTGAAGCAGATTTTTCGTGATGCCTGTTTCTTCATGTCGTTCTCCAGTTCCCTGAGTCGCGCGCGATGGCGCGTGAATACGCCCGCGTCAACCCCTTGCGGGGTCGAGCGCAGGGTTCGGTCAGCCTGTGCCATGTCAGGCATGGGAGGCCTCCTTTGCCGCGTAATACGCGCGCACGTCGGCCAGAATGAAGTCCATATCGTTCAGTACGCCGCAGTGCTGCACTTCCACGTTCGTGTCCGTGCAACGTGACTTCGACTGCGACACCGTTTTCATGTAGTCCTGAAACATCGCGAATTGGTATCCCATGTCGGTCTTGGTCGCGACACTGGCCGTCGTCACCAGCCGGCCGCCGTCACGCTTGTGGGTGGATACCTTCAGGAACCGCTCACCCACTGCAATGGCGCGCGATTCGTCGCCGTCCAGCGGGATCGTGGTGTTTGCCTCCCAACCATCACGGCCTTTGGTAATGCGGGTTTTGCTTGCGTATTTCATGTGTCGCTCCTTCGTTCGTTAATGGACTCATCAGTACCGGCTCAACCGGCAGACCGGGCGCGAACCCGGTTTCGTCCTGTTATGCCGTGGCCATTGAGGAATTCTCAACCATGGGGACGAGCGAAGCCGCCGCAAGCTGGCGCGTCGTCATCCTGAAGTGCCGGCCGTCCTTCTCTCGCGTGACCATCCAACCGCGCCGCGCTCCGGCCTCCACGTCCAGCCGGTACGCATGGCCGCCATAAACCACCACCGTCCCGGCCGACCATATGGCGCGCGCCTTTTCTTTCGCGTGATGCGCGCGCACCTTCTCGCGCCATTGAGGGGCGAAGCTGGAGCAGGTTTCGGACAGTGGCGCAAGTTCCAGATAGGACAGCGGGCAATCGTAGTAGCAGGGGCCGCACGATTCATCCATGTCCTTGAATCCCCAACCATCCCCACGGCTGGCTTGCATCAGATCCAGCCCAATGAAGCGCACACCGTCCACACGCTCGGCCACATACCAATGCCGCGAACCTCGCACCGTTGACTTCAGAATCTTGAAGTCCGAAGTCCATCGCTCAGTCCCGCGCAGGTACGCCACCAGAGCCAATTTGGAATCCCACCGTGTCGAAAAAAGCCAGCCCATTTAAGCCTCCACCGTTTCAGATTGGTTCGTTGAGGAATTCTCGATTACCCGGTCAGCATGAACCCAGTCAGGCACGCCGAATTGCTCATATCCGCGCATGGCCATCACCACGCCGACGAATTCCGGCCGCTCGATAGAGACTAAGCAAGTGCCGTCACCACGATGACGAACCCACACATGATTGCCGTTCAGTGCCGCCGATACGTCCACAAACCGCACCAGCAACTCAGGGTTAATTTGCGCTGGCGAGTCCGGCGTAGCTTCGAGCGCGTCGTTGTTCGGCGTGACGCGCGCTGTATCCGGGAACACACCTTCGATGGCTTTAAACGTCGTCACCACGCCATTACATGCGGCCGTGACGTTGCCGCCGTCCACACTAAATTCCACGATGTCGTCCATTTGCTTCTTCGTGCCGGCTGTCAGCGGCTTGAGCGCATCGCGTCCGAGAATCACCTTGGCCGGCGGGTTCGGCGCTTCGCCAATCCGCAGCATCCCCAACACATGGCCGTCAGTGGCTTCGATAATCGTGCCGCGCTGATCCTGCGACACATGGATTCCGTTCAGGTAGTAACGAATGTCTTTCGTTGCGGCCAGTACCAACATGGCCTTAATTTGCGCTTTGGTCATCAAGAATTGCATGTCATTCTCCTTCGTTCAGTCGTTCAAATAGTCCGGCACACCGGCCGGTGTTTCGTCCTCAAACTCCACCCATGCCGGGTATGGACACCACCCGCTTTCGCGATCCTCGAAAAAAATCCGCTTGCCGGTGTCCGGTGTCCAGTCCACCGAATACGCCACGATGCGGCCGGAATCACGCTCTTGCCCGGCCATCGCAAGTGCTGCAAAGTAGTCCATGGTCAGCCTCGCGCGTCGATCAACGCTTCCAAAGCAGCGTCAAACAGTTCAGCCGGCATGTCCTCGTCGCCTTTCCCCCATTGCCACCAGTGCATGATCCCGGCCAGCGCCGCATGTAAAGCCGGCGCGGCCGCCACCAGTCGCGCGTTCGCGTCGTCCTCGGCATCGTTCCAGCCGCGCACCATCGTGCAGATGGGATACAGCGCCGTCCCTTTGTCCGTCAGTCGCATCCGGCCTTCGTCGGCAAAGATGGAACCCTCGCCGTTACCTTGGCCGACGTGCCAATGTCCTTTGGTATGCGTCATAGAACCCCCTCGATACTGGCCAGCGCCACACCCGCCGCTGCGACCGCTTGTGCCGCCTTATCGGTCTTGAGATACCCGGCACGGGTATGCAGTGCCGCCGCGCACGATTCCAGTGCCGCCACCAGTTCCGGCACGGCCTCGAGCAGCCGCGCCGCTTGCTCCACCTCGGCCGGGGCGAACACCCCGCCACCGATGGTCGTCAGCGCACGATCGCGCGCCGCTTTACGCAGGTTGGCAATGATCGGAAGGGCGCTCATTTGTCACCCCCTTGCGACCACAGCATGGCGTTCGTCACGGCCGCTGCCAGATTGTCGATTTCTTCCTCGATCAAATGCTGCGGCCAGTATTCGAACGGCTCCCACGGCGTTTCCTCGTCGCTGTAGAAGTGTCCCCGCGCCAGACCGCGCGCGTACTCACGGATTTCTTCAATTGTTTTCATGTCATTCCCCTCAAACGTCCCAACAATGGTGGATCAGCACCAAGCAATAATTCTTCAGGTACGGATGCTGCAAGGCCGTTACTGAATGGCAGAAATAGACACCCGGACGATCGGTGTCGCGGTACACACGAAGCAACATCCATTGCTCGGCCTCGGCCGGTGTCAGCGGCTCATAATCTTTCCGCTTCAGCAGCACCAATTCATCCCGGCTGCCGTATTCATCCGTCGGAAGTTCGCCAATCCGATCCACTTCGATTTCCGCCGTCACCGACGTGCAGTCGTCCGAGCAGCACAGCCCCTCGAGTTCCAGTTCACGCGCGCAAAACGCGCAGGTTGGGGCGCTCATGCCGTCACCCCCATGCGCTTTTCCAGATCCAGCCCAAAGGCCTCCGCCGCTTCCTGCGTGTCGAAGTCGCCCACGCAGTCCAGCCCGCCCTTGCGGAAGTGCAGGTAGACAGACCAGAAGTAATTGCAAGCCGGATCCCGGCCGATCTGGCCGGCCTCGATCTGGTCGCACCAACCCTCTGTCAAGTTTTCCTCAACCGGATGGACTTCAACCGCGTCGAAAGGCGACAGGTCGAAATCCGCGTCGATAAAAATGTCGTTCATGGCCACACCTCCCAACCCACTGCAATCAGAAACAAGACCGCCGAAACGATGGCGATCGCCCAGTCCACGTCCAGCACAAATTTGTCGTCATCCATGTCAGCACCCCTCACGCACCGCAATCGCGCCAAACACCGCCATCAGCAGCGCGCCAAATCCCACCGCCAGCACCAGCACGGCCATGCCGCCTTTGGCCGCCAACACCAGCATCGCCAGCGCCAGAAGCACCGCCGTCGCGAAAGCCAATTCCGAAGTCTTTTTCATGTCATCACCTCACGTTGAGAAAATCTCAATCACAACCGCAATAAAAGGCCGGCCGAAGCCGGCCGCCTGTTACTCGGATTCCGCCAGATGGTCAATTGCGGCTGCAATCGGCATCATCAGGCGGCACAAATCGTTGTCAGAGTGTGAGAGCAGCACAAGAAGTGCATTCATGGCCTCAGCGACGTTATGCGCTGTCTCGCGGAACGTGCCGTCAATCAGCGGGTTCATTTGGACACCCCACCGGCCAGTTCCAGCGCCAGCCGGATGCCGGCGCTAATGTTGCCGTCGCCCAATCGGGCAGCCAATTCGATGTTTTGCTCATCGAGATAAACCATTGTCGCCTTCCCGCGAATGGAAGGCGGGCGACCGGGACGGTTTGTTTGATGCGGGATGGTCCGCTTTTGATTGGATGCTGTCATGACGCGCTCCTGTGTGAGTCTTTAAAAGCCTCACCGGAAACGCTCTTAATCGCATCCGGTAAGGTGGCCGGGAGGTTAAGAACTCGAACACAGTCGAGCGGACTTCTTTCCCCGAAGGGTCTTGTATCCGTCGCCCTCCCGGCCATAAAGAAATGTCCGGGCGCAAAAAAACCGCTGTCTATCGGGTGCGGATTCCGCTGTGTTTCGGAGTTCTTACGCTCCATCCCTCTCGGGACAGGCATAGAATAGTCCGCGCATTTACACATTGCAAGCGGTTTTTGGGACAATTTCATCATGGAATTTATATGCACGACTTAAATGATGTACTGGTTGCCTTGTTTCTTGTCTGGTGGCTCTTTATCTACGTCGTCATGGTCTGGCAAGAAAAAGGATGGTTCAGGTTCTTGTCGTGCCTACTCATGTCTTACGCTGCGGCGATGTACATTCCATTCCTTGCCCTCGGGCCGGCCGCAGCAGCATTCTTCAAAGACATTCGAGATCGACTTACAGGGCGCGTATAAGCCCTCAAACTCATCGACACCCCATCACACCACCCAAACCATTCCAGCCGCTCTACAGGACGCTAATGGCATCCAATCACCGTTTGCGGCTGCCACAAAATGAGAAAAACTCAATGCGTAGTCGAAAGTTAACGAAATATCGTTTACTAGGCAATAAAATTTATAACGAGTTGTCGCTTTTGTGCAACAGTCAGGCAGGACGGGAAAATTCTCTAAAAATTCTCGATTTTGGGGAATTCGATTGGAAACCAAAAGCCGCACAGATCCTAGCTTTTAGAGTAAGTATATATATAAGATATATACTATATATTACTTATATTCTCTAATTCTCTCTCCTACTTATTTATTCTATCAATCTATCTATCTTATGTAGTTAATAAGAGAGAATTGGAGAATTGGGGATTCTGGCGACAAAATTATAACGATTGGCCAGCAAAACCCGCACCAGTGCTGCATTGTAGGGCGCTGAAATCGTTCCGAGAATTTCGGGAGAATTGAGAATTGGTCGTCAGGATGCCGTCAGCATCGGCGGCCGCTCTGTAGGCCAATAGTTCAATCTTTTCGTTACTGACCGTCGCGCGCGTGTGTTGCGGGTTTGGGCGGTATCATCCCTACCATTGAGTTTTACTCAATCTTCGGGAGATAGTTGTGCCTCAATCAATCAAACCCACCCCTCGAAAACCACCGGCTCGGACTGAAGAAAGAGAACAGGCGCGCGTCATCAAGTGGAGTCACCAGCGCGACGTGCGCGCACTCATGCCCTCGCTCGCCTTCCTGCATCACTCACCCAACGGCGGGAAACGGGACGGCTTCACCGGCGCGCAGATGAAGGCCTTGGGAGTGAAACCCGGCTTCCCCGACATGATCCTCCCGGCTCGCTCCGGCCAGCACCCCGGCATCGTCATCGAAATGAAGGCCGAAACCGGCCGCGTGTCCCCCGACCAGGCCACCTGGCTGGATCACTTCGCCGGCCAGGAATGGGCAACCGCCGTCGCCAGATCCGCGCAGGAGGCGCGAACGATCCTCTGCGACTACCTAGGCATCAACCCCGCGACAGCGCCCCTATTGGACTGATGGCGCGCATACCGGCCAGCAAAACCACCGCCGCAACGCACCGCCTGCGTGTGCTGACCATCATTCTGTCCACCGAAGGATGGATTACCGGCCACGATGTCGCGCTACTGGCTGGATTGACCCACAAACAGGCCATTGACGCGCTCAATTGGCTCAATAACAGCGGCAAAGTCGCCCGTATCGGCCGCAAATTCACCGCCAAATGGGGACGAATCATCACTCCCGACCCCTTAGACGACCCTCTCACCGCCTTGGAACGGGCATTTCGACAAGGATTCAAGCGTTCATGACCACCAAAACAGCCCCAATGCAGCCCAATACCACCCAATACACCTTCGAATCCACCCTGCAAGCGCACCCGCTTTACCCGGTTTTGCTCTCCGCCATCGAACAAGCCATGTTCGGCAAGGGCGAGCGGCACGGCGGCAACCTCACTCCCTTCCTCGACCAGCCGTGGAATCACTACGCCACCATGCACGGACGCGGATTCCTCACCGGCCAAGCCGCCAAAAAGCTCGAGGAAGCTGCCGCCACTCGCTTCGGCCATGCGTTCGAGGCCGAAATGCTCGGCGCGATCGTCTATTGCGGCATGGCGATCCTGCACGAACGGGCAATGTCGGCAGCTTCGGCGGCAACGCCGGCAGGCGCGGGCGATTGACCACCCCCGGGGGCGGGGGGGGGGAGCGAGGCGCGAGGGGCGGGCGCCGGCTCCTACCTCCTACCCACCCTCCTAAGTTTCGCCCCCACGGCCCACCCAAATTGCCCAAACGTAACCCAGTCGAATAGCGCGGCGGCCCCTAATCTATCGACACTCCAACCCATCCCCTACGGCCATGAATCGAGACATTTCCCGCATGAGTATCTGGTTAGCCATTGGCTTTCTGCTGTACTTTGTCGCGCTGTCCGTCATCGGTAACGCCTCACCGGCTGCACAGACGATCTTCTACAAAGCCGGCCATGTCACGACGTTGGCGTGGGTGGGTTACTGGATCAGTCGCAATGCCCTTGGCAGGGTGACGGGATCATCGAGTCCGACGGATCGACTGGCGCGGGCAGTCATCATTGCCGGCGTCATCATTGCCGGTTCGATGGGGTTGTGATGACACCGCGCCAGCGACTGCTACTGTTGGGCGTGCTGGCCATCGCGGCCACCATCACGTTACTCGGCCCGGTTCTCTCGCTGGCCCATCCGTATCAAGCGCACGTCATGAGGGAAGCGCAAATGCGTTTTGGCATTCCCTCGCCAGCGCCCGTCATCGCCGCGCAAATCACGCAAGAATCGCAATGGAATCCCAAAGCCAAGTCGCCAGTCGGCGCGCAGGGCTTAATGCAATTCATGCCGGCGACGGCCCAGTGGGCGGCAGTGCAGGGGGGTTTCGGCGTGGTCGATGCCTTCAATCCGTTGTGGTCTATCCGTGCTGGCGTCTGGTATGACCGCTGGCTGTATGAGCGAGTCAAAGGTCGGACAACGTGTGACCAATGGCAGTTTGCCCTGTCGGCCTACAACGGCGGATTAGGGTGGGTAAATAAACGCAAGGCCAAGTCGGGGGATCCGCTGGATTACACGACGACGGCCGGCATCAATCCTGGCATTCACCCGGCCAGTCAAACAGAAAATGAAGCCTATCCGGCTCGGATCATGTACCGCCACCAGCCGGCCTACCGCACATGGGGGAGGGTGGAATGTTTACTTTGATCGATCCCAAGGTATGGGCCGTCCTCATCATTTTGATGGCCAGCGCGTTTGTCGGCGGCTACGCCACCAAAGCGCATTACGCGGCCATTGAAGTTGCCGAAGCCCAAGCGCGCCAAAAAACCATCATTCAGACCGTCGAGAAAGTCGTCCAGGTGTCGGACACGCGCCGCATTCAGGTGCTGACGGCCAAGCTCAAAAAGTCGCAGGCGCAAACAAGCGCGCTTCAAAAAATGATTGCCGAGGAAGCCCATGAAAAGCCTGCTCCTGTTGAGTGCCGTATTTCTGAGCGCCTGCTCAACGACATCAATCGTCAGCTCTCCGACGCTCCCGAATGAATTGAAGGTGTCCTGCGGGGATGTCATTGCGCAGCCGTTGACCACGGGCGACCAATACGACCTCGCACGGGCGCTGGTTGAAGCCATCCAGTACGGAAAAGATTGTCGCTCTCGCATGAATGAATTGCTCGAGGCCATCGCCGTGCGTGAGCAAGTGACAGGATCATTGAAATAAAAGGATTGAGTGATGACTTCACCAGAACCGCAAGAGCCATCAGCACTGACACAGTACCGACTTGGCATGATTGAAAAAACGCTGGAAGCCATACGCGACAACCTGACGCAGTTGGCGCAGTTGGAGCAAAAGCACATCGAAACCCGCGAAGCACTGGGACGCGCATTCGAGCAAATCAACAGTCACGATGAGCGTATTCGGGGGGTGGAGCAGGAAATGCCGACCTTGAAAATGATCCGGGGATGGGTGATTTCGGGGGTGCTTGGCATCATCGGTTTACTGGCCGTCACGGTCTTTAAGCTGTTCACCATCAAGTCATGACGAGCAAAGAACTCAGCGAAAAACGTCGCAAGGCGCAGCAAGCACGACACCCGGGTTCCGGGCCGATGGGGCTGCAACTGCCCGAGATAGAAATTACGCCCGAGCGCGAAGCGTACTGCCGTGCGCGCGCCATGGGCATGAGTGTGCGCGAGGCCATCAGCGCAGCCAAGCTGTCGATCAAGCCCGTCACTGCCATGGGGTGGGAGAAGAAAGACGCGGCCATCATCAAGCGCATCACGGAACTCTCGGCGCTGGCCTCCCGCAACGCCATCATGCGTAACGGCCTGGATCGCTCATGGGTGATCGAGCGCCTGATGAAAGTGGCCGACCGCTGTATGCAAGCCGAACCCGTGCTGGACCGCGATGGCAACCAGACGGGGGAATACAAGTTCGATTCGAGTGGCGCGAACAAGGCGCTCCAATTACTGGGTGCAGAACTGGGAATGTTCACGCCAAAAGCAGAAAAACCAGGTGATGAATATGCAAACCTCTCTGACGACGACCTTGCCCGACTCGCTCGCGAACTTGCCGCCCAAACAGGCATTATTGAAAATCACGCAGGAACTCAAGCGCCGGCAAGATCGGAACAAATTATCGAAGTACAAGCCCTACCCAAAGCAGATTGAGTTCCACAATCGCGGCGCAACGTACCGCGAACGGCTGTTCAGGGCGGGCAACCAGCTTGGTAAAACCTGGTCGTCGGCCTATGAGGTCGGCTTTCACCTGACTGGCCTCTACCCCGACTGGTGGGAAGGCAAAGTCTGGTCGCGCGGTGTGACCGGATGGGCCTTGGGTGAATCGATGGAATCCACCCGCGACACCATGCAGCGGCTGATATTGGGCCGCCCAGGGGAGTGGGGGACAGGCACAATTCCGGCCGACCTCATCATCGATGTCAAACGCGCGCAAGGTATCGCCGACTCGGTGGATTGCGTCTATGTGCGCCATGTCTCCGGCATGGTCAGTCGGTTGTATTTCAAGTCCTATGAGAAGGGACGCTCAAAACTCCAGGGCGAAACGCTGGACTTTGCGGCGCTGGACGAAGAACCGCCGATGGACATCTACACCGAAGTCTTAACGCGTACCAACGCGACCAAAGGCATCGTGTGGATCACGTTCACGCCCCTGTTGGGCATGTCGGACGTGGTGCGACTGTTCCTGCAAAACCCGACGCCCGATCGATCCGACACCAACATGACGATCGAGGACGTTGACCACTACAGCAAGGAAGAACGCGACCGCATCGTGCTGTCCTATCCAGCGCACGAGCGCGAAGCGCGCGCCAAAGGCATCCCGATCCTTGGCTCCGGCCGGGTCTTTCCGATTGCCGAATCCGTCATCACGGTCGAGCCATTCCAGTTGCCCGACTCCTGGCCGCGCATTGTCGGCGTGGACTTCGGATGGGATCACCCGTCGGCGGCCGTCTGGCTGGCCTGGGATCGCGACACCGACACGATCTATGTGTACGACTGCCTGCGTGTGCGCGAATCCACGCCCAAAGAACAAGCGCCGTCGATCAAGGCGCGCGGTGATTGGGTTCCGGTAGCGTGGCCGCACGACGGCCTGCAAACCGAAAAAGGGTCGGGCTTTCAGTTGGCGCAACAGTACCGCGACGCCGGCGTGAACATGCTGCATGAAATGGCGCAGTTCCCCGAAACGGGCGATGAGTCCGGCCACAAAACCAGCCGCACCAGTGTGGAAGCAGGCGTGTTGGGGATGCTTCAGAAAATGCAGGCCGGTCGTTTTAAGGTGTTTTCAACCTGCAATGACTGGTTCGAAGAATTCCGGCTGTACCACCGCAAGGACGGCAAGATCGTCAAGCTGCAAGACGACTTGATGGCCGCCACCCGCTACGGCTACATGATGCTGCGCTACGCCATCGTCCCGCCGGATCCCTCAAAAATCATGCTCAACCCACGCCGCTCCTACGATTGGCGCGCCGGATAAGTCGAATAGATGCGCACCAACCACAATAGGGCAAAAATGACTTGGAACTGCTATGTCCATTGGTGATATTCAACTGACACGCGAGGCATTGTCTGCCGACGACGGTACATTTGCCGGCAATGCCGGCGGCCCCACCCGGGCCAAAAAGTACCAACCGGACGCCAAGCCGCGCGGCGATGTCGTCATAGGCGAAGAACCCACCGATCGCAACGTCACACCCGAGGATCTGGAGAACTCGGCGCTGCCCCGCGCCCAGGTCGAAATGTTCCTGCGCGAAATCAAGCACCAGCCGCATTGGCGCCGCGAAGCTGACCGCGCGGCCGACTATTACGACGGCAACCAGCTATCACCGGAAACGGTCGAAAAATTGCAGGATCGCGGCCAGCCGCCACTCGTCACTAACATCATCAAACCCACCATCGACACCGTGCTTGGCCTTGAAGCCAAGAGTCGATCCGATTGGCGTGTGCGCCCCGAAGATGATGATGAATGCCCCGATGAAGTCGCTGAAGCCCTGTCGGTCAAGCTAAAACATGCCGAGATTGAGTCGCGCGCCGATCGCGCGATTTCAGATGCGTATGCCGCCCAATTAAAAGCCGGCCTCGGATGGGTCGAAGTCAGTCGCGAACATGACCCCTTCAAATGTCCGTACCGCGTGCGCTATGTGCATCGCCGCGAAATCTTTTGGGACTGGCGCGCCGAACAACCCGACCTCTCGGACGCCCGCTACCTGATCCGCCGCCGCTGGCTGGAACTGGAACATGCGATCGCCTTGATGCCGCAATACGCCAGCCTGTTCCGTATGACCACCGGAGGATGGGCCGGCTTCGATCCGCTCTTGGAGCAGGACAGCCGCCTGGTGCAATCGTGGGAGATCGAGCGCGATACCCGCATTGCCGCCGTGGACTGGCGCGACATCCAACGCCTGCGTATCTGCCTGTACGAAATCTGGTATCGCAAATGGGTGCGCGGCTATGTGATGACGCTGCCCAATGGCATGACGATGGAAGCGGATTTTAATAACCCGCGCCACAACGAAGCCATCTTGTCCGGCATCGCCAAGGTTCAACAGGCCACTTTTCAGAAGGTGCGACTGGCCTGGTACACCGGCCCGCACTTCCTGTATGACGTTCCCAGCCCCTACAAGCACAACCAGTTTCCGTATGTGCCGTTCTTTGGCCACCGCGAGGATTTAACCAACGTCCCCTATGGCCTGATCCGCTCGATGATTTCACCGCAGGATGAAGTCAATGCGCGCAAGTCGAAAATGCTCTGGTCGCTCAACAGCCGCCGCGTCTTTGCCGACGCCGATGCGGTCTTGGATCACCAGAAAGCGCAGGACGAAGTGGCACGCCCGGACGCTTATATTGTCCTGAACGCCAACCGCAAACCGAACTCGCAATTCCGCGTCGAGCCGGGCGGCGATCTGGCCACGCAGCAGTTTCAGGTCATGCAAGAGGCCAAGGAAGAAATTGCCCAGGCGTCCGGCATTCACAAGTCCATGCAAGGCCAGAATTCGAATGCCACCTCCGGCCTGGCAATCAATTCGCTGATCGAGCAGGGGATGAACACCCTGGCCGAAATCAACGACAACTTCCGTTTCGCGCGCCGACTGGTCGGTGAAATGCTGTTTGAACTGGTCAAACAGCACATGCTGAATCAGGGAACATCCAAAGTCGTCATCGGTGAGGGCCAGCAAAAAAAGGTCATCGTCCTGAACCAGCCCTCCGTCGATCCCGAAACGGGGCAGCCAACCATGCTCAACGACATCGCGCGCGTCAAATCGAAGATCGTGCTGGATGACGTGCCATCGACGCCGACTTATCGGATGCAGCAACTGCAAATGCTCTCCGAAGTCACCAAGAGCCTGCCGCCAGAATTGCAAGCGGCCGTGGCCGATTTCGTCATCGAAGCCACCGACTTCCCGAAACGTCACGAAGTCGCTGACCGCATTCGCGGCGTCATCGGCATTCAGGATCCGAAACAGCAGCAACAGCAAGCCGCCATGCAGCAGCAGATGCAGCAAAAGCAGATGGCCATGGCCGAAGAAGCGCAGATGGCCAAGATCGAGGAAACCCGCGCCAAGACGCAAAAGCTGCTGGCCGACGCCCAGGACGTGGCCACCCGCATGGGTGAGGGCGGCGTCAACCCGGCCGCGCTCGAGCAACAATTCCAGCAGCAGATGCAACCGCTGATGGACAAGATCCGCGAACTGCAACTGCAATTGCGTGACCGCCGCGACGAGATTTCCGCGCGCTACAGCGCCGACACCGAGAAAGCCCGCATCGATGCGGCCGCCAAGATCGAGGCCGAGCGCGTCAAGGCCGCCAATGCGCAAATGCTCGAGCCGCTGATCCAGAAGATCAACGACCTGGGCCAGCAAATCCAACTGCTGAAACGGGAAGAAGCCCTGGCACGCAAGGAATTGCGCTCGGACTTGAAAGCCGACAGCAACGAAACCCATAAGGAAGAATAGGTCGCCATCTGCGACACTGATTCAACAGGAAAGGACACGTCATGTCATCCAACATCAAAACGCGCCACACCAATAAAGTCACCGTCATCGCCAGCCCAATCACGGGCGCTTTCGCTGTCACGCCCGCCGATGGCACGGATCTGGCCGAAGTCACCGTCAACCTCTACATCGGCACAGCGGGCGCGGCCAAGCTGACCATGTACGACGGCTCGGTGGTGACGTATGCGGCGCTGGCTGCCGGCCGTCACCCGCTGCGCGTCAAGCGCGTATGGGCCACCGGCACAACCGCCACCGGCATCGTGGCCGAGGTCTGAACGTGGCCGCGCACGACCAAGCCGCCGAAATCATCGCCACGCTGTTCCTGGCGCGCGACATCGCGCACCGCGCGCATCTGGCCGTCGATGGCCCGGGCAGTTTCGCCAGGCATGAAGCCCTCGGCGCTTTCTATGAGGCCGTCGTGGGACTGGCTGACGATCTGGCCGAAACCTATCAGGGGCGCTTTGATGTGCTGCTCGATATTCCGCTCCTGGACGCGCCACCCCAATCCGACATCATGGCCGCGCTGGCCTCGCAACGGGAATGGCTGCGCAAGACGCGCTATGAAGCCATCCCCAAAGAGGAAACCCCGCTTCAAAACATCGTTGATGAAATCGAAGCCCTGTATTCGCGCACGCACTACAAGCTTAAGCGCCTCCAATAGTCTCATCTCTGCGCGCTGTACCGCAGAACTTGCCCCGGCCCCGTGCCGGGGTTTTCTTTGGCGCGGTACAAAAGCTCGAATTGCTATTTCGCTTCTATAGTCGGATCACCTGTAACAGCAGCATTCCCCGCCATGGGTTATTGGCCTGCACCTACAGGATTTCCGCAACCAACTGCGATAACGTGGAGTGAAGTGAATGGCATCTATTGAACTCGATCTTGAAAATCTGTCCGACGACCCGGAAGCACTCGCAGCCGCTTTTGCTGCACTGGAGGCAGGAGATACACCCCCGCCAAAGGCCGATGCCCCCGAGCCGACGAACACTACTCAAAACGAGAACAAACCGGCAGTAGAGAACCAGCAGCAGGATGACAAGTCACCCGCCGCAACCACCGACCAGGAAGCTGATGGCATAGCAACGAATGATGGCAAACGCATCATTCCCTACGCCGTCCTCAAAAGCGAACGCGAACGCCGACAGCGGGCCGAAGATATGGCCCACGAAATGCAGGAGCGGGTCGCCAAACTGGAATCGATGGTTCAGCAGCAGGTCAATCAAGGGGCGAAACCTGGTGAGAGCGCCCGCACCAACGACTTGCCAACCGCTGACAACGGACTTTCTCCAGATGATCTGGAGGCACTGAAAGAGGATTTTCCGACCGTGTACAAGGCGGTGATGGCGTCCATGGCAACTGCCAAGGCGCTTGAAGCCAAGCTCCAGCCGGTCGAGGAAGTAGTGCGACAAGATCAAGCCGACCGCGCAAAATCCGCATCGGAAACGGTGCAGGACGCGATTGACTCGGTTCCGAAATTGGCGCACATCCAGGCCAGCAACGCCGAAGCATTTGAACTCGCCCGCGAGTTTGATGCCACGCTCAGAAAGCAAGCTGCCTGGCAAGACAAATCCCTCTCGGATCGCTTCGCCAAGGTCATCGATATGGTGGAAGCCGCTCTTGGTCCCATCGATCTGCCCGGACAGACCAACACCTCACAACCGAGTGCCGAAGCACTCAGAGCAGCGGCGAAAGCAAAAGCGGATCAGCAGGCCCGTGCCAACAGATCCAACGTGCCAACCTCGCTCTCCGAAGCTCCGGCAGGACAACATGCGGCGCAGGACGATCGCGAAGAAGCAGACAACCTCACGGCTCTGCAACTCGCTGAAAAATTCTCGGCCATGACGCCCGACCAAATGGATGCGTATTTCCGAAACCTGTAACTAGCGAGGAAGCAAAATGGCGACCAATATCCCAGTAGGCTCGGCCCTAGCCCGAAAAATTTATTCGGTGGGCCTGTTCACCCGCGTGCAACACACGCCGGGTTTCATGAACCTCATCTCCGGCGAAATGCCGAAAGAGGGTTCGTTCGCGGCCAAAACCAAAGGCCAAACCTCCCCGGACTACCCGATCGTCAAGGCCGGTGATCTGGCCAAAGGCGCCGGCGACACCGTGTCGATCGACCTGTTCAACATCCTGCAAGGCAAGCCGGTGATGGGCGATACCCGCATCGAAGGCCGCATGATGCAGTTGACCTACAGCTCGATGGACGTGAAGATCAACCAGGTGCGAGGTGGTGCAGACTCGGGCGGCCGCATGACGCAAAAGCGTACCGTCCACAACCTGCGCAATATCTCGATGGCCGGCCTCCAGGCTTGGATGCAGCGCCTCGAAGATCAAACCGCCCTGGTGCAACTGGCCGGCGCTCGTGGCACACAGCAAACCACCGACTGGGTGGTGCCGACGCAAACTGACCCGGATTTTGATTCGATCATGGTCAACTCCGTCAAAGCACCGACCAAGAACCGCTACTTCTCGGCTAACGACTCCACCGGCCCGGATGACATCGGCACCAACGACGCACTGACCCTGCAAGACATTGATCGCATCGTCGCGCAACTGCGTGAGTCGCCGGTCGTCATGCAGTCGGTGAAGATCAAAGGCGACGACCGTGCCTGGAATGATCCGCTGTGGGTCATGTTCGTCACCGAGCGTCAGTGGCTCTACCTGCAAGCCCGTACCGGCCAGACCACCTGGCGTCAGGCCGTGCAGTACGCGTTTGAGCGTAAGTCGGCCGGCGTTAAACACCCGCTGTTCGATGCGTATGAAACGATCATGTGGAACGGTGTGCTGATTAAGCGCATGAACCGCTACGCGATCCGTTTTGCCGCAGGCGATAGCGTCGTCAAGGACACCGGCGGCAGCGACGGTCTGACCTACACCGAAAGCACCGTGCAAACGGCGCAGCCGGTGGACCGCGCCATCATCGTCGGCGCCCAGGCACTGGCCAAGGCTTACGGCAAGTCGGCCTCCGACTACTTCTACGACTGGTCGGAGAAAGAAGTCGATCACGGCAACTCGATCGAAACCGTCACCGCCGCAATGACTGGCTCGGCCAAGATCCGCTTCAAGATCGACGGCGCTGACACCGACTTCGGTGTGGCGGTCGTGGACTCCTACGCACCGGATCCGGCATCGGCTGCTGGCCGCACGCTCTTGGGTTCGTGATTGAGAATTTCTCAATCAATGACCTCGGGTTAAGTATTCAGGGGGGCTTCGGCCCCCAACTTTGAAAGGAATTGGAAATGGCAACGATCAACGCCCCTTCCCTGCAAGACACCCAGTACAGCGGAGATTGCCCGCTGGCTTCGGCGCACGGCTACATCACGCTGGCATCGGCTGCTTCCGGCGACAAAGTTCGCCTGAACAAACTCTACGCCGGCACCAAAATCATCGACGCTCGCATGATCGCTGATGACCTTGGGACTGGCACCACCATGTCGCTCGGCTTTGAATACGTCAACGGTGAATCCGGTGGCTCGGCAACGGCACTCTTGGGTGCAACCGATGTCGCGTCGGCAGCCTCCAGCACCCGCACGGCCGTCGCACCTTTCACGCTGGCCTATGACGCTTACATCGTCGCCACCGTCGGTGCCGCAGCCGCCACCGGCAAACTCGACACAGTCGTGACCTACGAGTTCAAAGGCGTGAAGTAAGCCTGGGTGAGTAGGTAATCAACGGGGAGGCATCGCGCTTCCCCGTTTTTATTGGATGAGAGAGGACGCCATGACATCACTCGTCAAGCTGGTCTACATCGGAAAAAAGCCGACCGCCTACGACAACATCGCCCGCTCGGGCAAAACCTGGAACGGCTACGGCGACGTGCAGGAAGTCACCGAAGTGCAAGCACGCCAACTGCTGAAGTTCACCGACCAATGGAAACTAGTGGATGAAGCCGACCGCGAAGCCGTCGAACACACCGAATCCATCAAAGTCATCGATGAAGATGGCGATCAAGTCATCATCGACCCGGAAGCCTTTAGTAAGCCGCTGGAAAAAATGACCAAGGCCGAAATGGTCGCCTACGCCAACGATCGTTGGGGCAAAACGCTCGACGTGACCATGGCCAAAAAAATGATGCTCGACCAAATCGAAGAATGGGAACACGACCTCGATGTAACCATCGGCGGCCACCCCGAGCAATGAGTCGAATAGCGCCCGCTACTTGATACTTGATCCCATATTTTTATGGGTACTTATCGTGGCCAACACCAAGTATGTCGAGTTGCTGGACGAAGTGCTGCCCAGTCTGGCAGCCGACCCGTCAGATCCGGTCACGGAAAACGCCATCAAGCGTTCCGTGATCGAGTTCTGCTCCGGGTCGTGGATCTGGCGCTACCTGCCTGACCCGATCGATGTCGTCGCCGGCGAGTCGCACTATCAGCTTGAGCCGCCGTCTGGCGCCGATGTCGCCTCCGTCATCGACGTGCAGCACAACGCCATACCGCTCGACCCGCGCTCGACCTCCTGGCTCGATCACGAAGCCCCCGGCTGGCGCACGATTGCCAAGACGCCCAAGTATTACACCCAGGTCGATACCGAAGAAATCATCCTCGCGGCCGTCCCCGAAGTCAGTCTGGCCAGCGGCCTGACAATGACGCTGGCGCTGCAACCGAGTCAGCGCGCCACGGACTTCCCGCGCTGGATCTTCAACAACTACCTCTACGACCTCGCCAATGGCGCCATCAGCAAACTGATGATGATGCCGGGTCAGCCGTGGACGGATGTGGCCAATGGGGCAGATCGCCGCGCAAAGTTCGAAGCCGCCATCGCCAACGCACGCAATGCCGCTGCCTCGGCCGTCGGACGCGCGCCCGGTCGCGTGCGTGGCCAGCACTAGGAGCGACCATGGGAACCATCCTCGCCTCCACCCTCATCGGCAAAGCGCAAGTCGTCTTGAATGACCTGCTCGGCGTGCGCTGGTCGTCCGATGAACTGCTCGGCTACCTGAACGAAGGCCAACGCGCCCTCGTCAACTACAAGTCGAATGCTTACGTTCGCGTGCGCCCCGTGCAGCTTGTGCCAGGGACGCTTCAGACCTTGCCGGCTGACGCCATCCAACTGTTCGACATCGTGCGCAACCTCGGCGTCAACGGCGCTACCCCAGGCCGCGCCATTCGCTTGACCAAGCGCGAAACGCTCGACGCCCAAGTGCCGAACTGGCACAGCGCCACCGCATCGTCCGAGTCGCGCCACTACATGTACTCCGAAGCCTCGCCGCGTTTTTTCATGGTCTATCCGCCGCAGCCCACCACCGCACCCGGCTACGTCGAAGTCGTCTATGGCGCGCTCCCGCCCGACGTGGCCATCGGCGTACCCATTGCCGTGGACGACGTTTTTGAAAACCCACTGCTGGATTTCGTTCTCGCGCGCGCGTGGATGAAAGACACCGAATTCGGCGCCGATGGCACACGCAGCGCCGCACACATGCAGGCGTTTGTCGCCGCACTGACGGGCAAGGCAAAGAACGAGGCCGGCGCCAGCCCGAATATCACTGCACCGGCCAACACCACCAACCCCGCCTAATCAGGAGATTTTCAAATGCCCGGATTTTCCCAAGCCCTAGCCCAACAAATTTTCGACGCCACCCTCGCGTCGTCCCGCTCCAACCTGACCGCCAAAAGCGGCGTCTGGATGTCGCTGCACACCGCCGCCCCCGATGACGCCTCCGGCGGCAACGAGGCCACCTACAGCGGCTATGCGCGCGTGAACATCGCCTCCGTCATGGCGTCCTCGACCACCGGCTCGACGCCGGAAACGACCGTGCGCGCCACCAACAGCGCCGACATCAATTTCCCGCCGTCCACCGGCGCTACACAAACCGTCACCCACTGGGCGATCTGGTCGGATCAAACCCTGGGCGGCTCGGCTTACATGATGTACTCCGGCGCGCTCTCGGCCAGCCGTCAAGTGCAAGCAGGCGATGTGGTGGTGATCCCGGCTGGCCAACTGCAAATTGACTTGACCTAAGCGTTGAGAAATTCTCAATCAAAAGAGAGAAATTGAGAAATGAGCGGCCTGTCCAAACACCTTGCGCTATCCCTGTTCAACATGTCGTTGAACCCGGTGCGGTTCGCGTATGAACCGCCCGCAGGGCTTTGGCTGGCCTTGCACACGGCAGCGCCAAGCGATTCCACCTACGGCAGCGAAGCCACCTTCGGCGGCTACGCACGACAGCCCATCAATAGCTTGACGGCCAATCCGCAATCGGAAACCGTCGGCGGCGATGTGGACATCGTGGTGACCAACGGCTCGGCCATTGCGTTTCCCGACTCGACCAGCGAAGCAGGGCAGACCATCACCCACTGGGCCATCTGGGATACGCAAACTGCCGGGGATGGCAACATCCTCTACTCCGGCGCACTAGGTTCACCGCGCTTGATTAGCCTGGGGGATGGTGTGGTCGTTCCTGAATTGGCGATGACTCTGACGATCAAATGACCGTAGGCGCACTCAACTCCGGCGCAATCAACGCGGTCCCGTTCCCGCAAGCGGAGGCCGGGCTTTCGCTCGTCCAGTTGATCGGAACGGTCGAGGTCAGCGGATCGATCCCGGCGCTCTATACCCGGCGCACCGTTAGCGCCTCGACAACCGCGCGCGCCAATGGCGCAGCCGGCATTACCTTCCGTTTGCAGGCCGATGCCACCGCCGTCGCGCAAGCCAAGTGCAGCGCGCACAATCGCACCAAGGTCAGAAACAACGTCGCGACCACCGAAGTCACCGCCACGACCGCAGCCGAAGTATTGGTCAAGCACCGCCTCTCAGCGATCCAGCCGGTTCGGGCGACCGTGGCTTGCGCGGCCGTCATCAAAGTCGCCCGCGCCGCAAGCACGCAAGCGCGCGCCACCGTCGCCACCGTCGCCGCCAAAACGCGCGTACCGCGCACAGCCGCCACACCCGCGCGCGCAACGCCCTCGGCCATCGCCTTCGTCAAAGTGCGCCGGCAAGCCACCACGCCCGCCAAAGGACTGTCTACCGCGCATATCAAGCTGGTTCACCGCTTGTCGGCCACGACCTTTGTGCGCGGATTGGGAACGGCGGTATCGACCAATGAAATCTGGCTTGGCGCAACGGCGCTGGCCAAAGCCACCACACAGGCCAACGCACTGCGCAAGCGCCGCCTGGGCGCCGTGACCGCGCCATCGGCCATTACGCAAGTGGGCTTGGCTGGCGTGCGCTACAAGCTGGCCGCTCAAACGATCGGCGAAGCCGATGGCAGCGCGCAGATCATCCTCGCTCATCAGGTGAGCGCGACCACGACCGCAGAAGCGATCACTCGATCAGCGGCGACCGACTACGGAATTGCAATGCCCGCGCCGGCCGAACGCCTGATGTTCGTGTCGGCGTCTGAACGGAGCATGGAGGTTACAGAATGATTTTGGGACGATTCATCAAACAGCCCGCAGAAACGCTCGATTACGACATCGATTTTTCGGAGTTTCTGGCCGACGGCGACACGCTGGTGACGGTGGGCGATCCGCCCGTGCCATCCCCCCTCGATGTCACCGTCAATCCCACGGGATTAAGCCTTGGCCCGACCGTCGTCATCGATGGCAAGCGCGTCAAGCAATGGCTCTCCGGTGGAACCAATGGCGTCGCCTACAAGATCACCTTGACGATGACCTCCAACGCCGGGCGCATCAAGCAAGTCGAGTTCGTTGTGCGCGTGAAGGACGAGTGAAATGGCCAACTTAAAATTTACCAACAATGCGTCCACGACGCTTTCGGGCGCCATCAACGACAGCCAGACCACCATTACGGTGGCCAGCGCCTCGGGCTTTCCGTCACTCTCGGCGGGGCAGTATTTCTACTGCACGATGTACGAAATCTCGGGTTCCACCGAGATCAACATCGAAATCGTCAAAGTCACCGCCACCACCGGCTCGACGTGGACGATCGAGCGTGCGGCCGACAACACCACCGCGCGCTCTCGCAACGGTGTGACGACCTGCTACATGGAACTGCGCTGGACAGCAGCGACGGCCACCATGATGCTGCAAGCCGGCGAAAACCTGGCCGACCTGACCAACGTCGCCACCGCGCGCACGAACCTTGGCCTGGGGTCGATGGCCACGCAAAGCGCCTCGTCCGTGGCGATTACCGGCGGCACAATCTCCGGCGTCACGCTGACCTCGCTGGACTCCAACACCACGTTGCAGGACAACGCCGACGCGACCAAGCAAGTTAAATTCGAAGTCTCCGGCATCAGCACCGCGACGACCCGCACGTTCACCTTCCCGAACGCCAGCGGCACACTCGCTCTGGTGTCGGATCTGACGGCCGGCTACCAGCCGCTGGACTCGGATCTGACGGCGTTAGCTGCACTCGCTGCCAACGGCCTGATCGCGCGCACCGCCACCGGCGCCGTGTCCGTTCGCACGATGGCCGCGCCCGCTGCCGGCTTTACGATCACTAACCCGGATGGCGTGTCCGGCAACCCGACCTTCGCGCTGGCCAATGACTTGGCTGCCGTGGAGGGGATTTCGACCACCGGCTTCGTCAAACGCACCGCCGCCGACACTTGGACGGCCGCCGCGATCGCTGACGGCGACTTGCCCTCGGCGCTGACCGGCAAGAGCTACAACGCCTTGACGCTGGCGGCGCTGGCCGTCGGCTTCTCGCTGGCCGGCGGAACCAGCAGCAAGACCCTGACCGTATCGAACACGCTGACGCTGGCCGGAACTGATGGCACGACCATCACCCTGCCGTCCTCTAGCGGCACGGTCGCGCTGAACAACCAGGCCTTCTACCTCGGCACAACGGCGGTCGCGATCAACCGCGCCAGCGCCTCGCTGTCGCTGACAGGTGTCTCGATCGACGGCTCGGCCGGATCAGCAACGACCGCCACCACCGCCACTACCGCCACGAATCTGGCCGGCGGCAACGGCACGACCTTGCTCGGATCGATCCCGTACCAGTCCGGCGGCGACACGACGACCCTGCTGGCGCCGAACACGACCGCCAACAAGCGTTTCCTGCGCATGACCGGCACGGGGACCAACGGCGCAGCACCGACGTGGGATAGCGTCACCGCCAGCGACGTGGGCCTCGGTAGCGTCGAAAATACCGCGCTGTCCACCTGGGCCGGCTCGGCCAACCTGACCACCCTTGGCACGATCACCACGGGAACGTGGAACGCCACCGCCATCGGCATCAGCAAAGGCGGCACGGGCGCAGCCACCAAGACGGCGGGCTTCGACGCACTCTCGCCGACGACCACCCTGGGCGACCTGATCTATTCGGATGGAACCAACAACGTCCGACTGGCGGGCAACACCACGACCGCGCGCAAGTTCATTCGACAGACGGGTAACGGCACGGTATCTGCTGCGCCAGCGTGGGATACGCTGGTGGATGGTGACATCCCTTCGGCACTGACTGGCAAGAGCTACAACGGCCTGACGCTCACCGCCGCGACGACCGGCTTTACGGTCGCCGGCGGTAGCACCAGCAAAACACTCACCATCAGCAACACCCTGACGCTGGCTGGAACAGACGGCTCCACCCTCAACATCGGCACAGGCGGGACCCTGGGTTCGGCCGCGTACACCGCCAGCACGGCCTATGCGCCGGCCGCCGGCTCCACCAGCATCACTTCGCTCGGCACGATTGCCACCGGCACTTGGCAGGGTGGAACCATCGGCATCGGCTACGGCGGCACAGGCGCGACCTCCAAGCTGGCGGCTTTCAACGGCCTCTCGCCGCTGACGACCCTCGGGGACATGATCTACAGCGACGGCACGGATAACGTGCGTTTGGCCGGCAATACCACCAGCAACAAACGCTTCCTGACACAGACCGGCAACGGAACCGTATCAGCCGCACCGGGTTGGAATGCGCTGGTCGATGGCGACATTCCTTCCTCGCTCAGTGGCAAGACCTACAACGGCCTGAACCTGACTGCCAACGGCGCCGGTTTCTCGATTGCCGGTGGCACGACCAGCAAGACGCTTACCGTCAGCAACACACTGACCATCGCTGGAACGGACGGCTCCACGCTGAATATCGGCGCCGGCGGCACACTGGGTTCGGCTGCTTACACCGCCTCCAGCGCCTACGAACCGGCGATCGTCACGCTGTCGGTGGCCAAGGGCGGCACAGGTGTCGGCACGCTGACGGGCCTCGTTAAAGGTAACGGCACGTCGGCCATGACCGCCGCAACCGCCAACACCGACTACGCCGCGCCAGATGGCGGCGACACCGCCTTCACTCGCTGGATGTTCAAGGACACCGGCTGGAAGTTTTACGATCACACCGGCGTCAACGGCACAAGCAACCATGCGTTGGACTACACCAACGGCAGCCATCAGCGATGGGCGCCCAGTGCCTCCAGCAGCCCAACATTAACGATTTCGAACTGGCCGCCGTCGGGCAACCTGGGTGAGCTACTGGTCGAAGCCGAAGCCTTGAATGCCGCCGGTTCGATCACCTATCCGTCGAGCAACTGGATGAAGTCCGACGGCACGTTCGTCGCTTCCCCCAGTCTGGCCGGCGTCACCCTGCAAGGCTCGGGTGGGCGCGATTTCATCCTGTTCTGGACGCGCGACGGTGGCACGACGGTCTACGCAAAGGTGATGCGATGAGTATGTTGCGCCGTATGGCCATGGGGGCAGCAGTATCCACCGACCTGCAATACGTCGGCGGATACACGGTGGGTCTTGCGCCATCCACGACCGACCAAACGGTATCGCTGACCTCACTGACCGGCGGGCTGGCATCGTCCCCGTCGGCGGGCGACTTTGTGATTGTCACCCTCGGCTCATCGACACCATCCAGTGACTTAGCGATTTCCGCATCGGGTTATACGCAGATCGCCAAGCTCTATGTGGTCGCTCCCGACGATACGATCCTTTACGCCGGCTACAAGTTCATGGGGTCAACGCCGGATAGCTCGATTACGATTCCCGGCGGATCAACTAGCACTTCTGCATCGCTGGCAGTCGCTGTGCAAGTCTGGCGCAACGTCGATCCCGTGCTTCCATACGACGTGGCAACAACGACAGCAACGGGAACGGCAACAGTTAAAGCTAATCCACCGTCGATTACCCCATTGGCTACCGGCACAATCATTGTTGTGGGCGGTGTTGGTGGATGGGATCCGGGTACAGCGGCAGGCCCGGTGTTTACATCGAGCGACCTGTCCAATTTCATTACGATTGGCGGCCCCAAGCCAAGCTCACGCGCTGAAATGGCGGTGGTCGGCATGGGGTCTAAGGCGTGGACATCTGGCGCATTCGATGCAGCACAATTTGGTTTCACAGGAACAGATAACACATCACGTTATTCGTGGTGCGCGTTTGCAATGGCGCTACGCCCCATCTATACAGGCAATAAGCCTGTTTTTGTCAGTTCATCCGTCACACAACAAACCACCGGCTCGGCCAACCTGACAATTAACAAGCCGATGGGCGGAACTGCCGAAACCAATACGGCAGAGGGTGATTTGATGATTGCCATGATGGCGTCGTCAAACAACCCAAGCGGTACATGGACGGGTGATACCGGGTGGACTGAGGTGGCCGATCAGGGAAACAACCTCATGCTTCGGGTCGCCTACAAAATTGCCGGAGCCAGCGAGCCATCAAGCTACACGTTTACTTCAACCAGTGGCGATTCTGGAGCAATCAAGGCAGGCGCAATACTGACCTATCGCAAGGGTGCGTATGACGTAGTTGGCGGATTTGGAACGAACTCGTCCAACACTGTTGCTCCAAGCATTACGATCAGTTCAGTCTTTTCTTTGTTGATCGGCGCTGCATTCAATAGTGGAGGCAGTGTCACCGTCACCCCCCCGGCTGGAATGACGACGCGCGTCAGCAATAGCGACCTAACGGCCCCATCATTTGGCATCTTTGAGGAAGGTTTTGAGTTGGCCGGCGCAACGGGAAGCAGGACGTTTTCAGCAGGCGGATCCAATACAAGAGCGTCAATCCTTCTCTCTATTAAGCCAGCCGCATAAGGAAAAACCATGTACGCAAAACTATCCAACGGCCAGATCGAAAAATATCCGTACAGTCTCATGGATCTGTACGGGGAAAACCCCGGGGTCGGCTTTCCTTCCGATCTGACCGACGAGATTCTGGCGAACCATAACGCCGCGCGCATCATCGTCACGGGCCAGCCGGACTATGACCGTATGACGCAAGCCGTGTCTGAAACGAATCCCGTCTACAGCATCGAGCGCCAGCGTTGGGAGCAAACCTGGGAAATCGTGTCACTCACGCCCGAGCAGATTGCCGCCAACCATCAGGCGCTGCAAGATCGCATCGTCGCCGCCACCCAAGTACGACTCGATACGTTCGCGCGCACGCGCGGCTACGACAGCATCCTGTCGGCCTGCACCTACACCACCAGCAGCATCACGAAATTCCAATTTGAGGCGCAATACTGCGTGCGCGCACGCGATGAAACCTGGGCAACCCTGCACCAGATCATGGCCGAGATTACATCGGGCAAGCGCCCCATCCCCACCGGGTATGAGGACATCGAAGCCGATCTGCCAATGCTGGCATGGCCCGTCTAAATTGCTGCCCCTATCGTTGAGGAAACCTCATGGCAGGACTATATATCAAGGCATTCTCAGGTATTCGGCCAAGGATTCCTGAGTCGCTCTTGTCCGAGCGCGAAGCCACCATCGCCCGCAACTGCGACTTTGCCTACGGTGAACTGCGCCATACCAAGGACGGCTATTCGCTGGCCACACTCACCAACCAAGCCCAGTCGCTCTACACCGACGATGGACTGACGTTCTTCTCCTGGACTTCCGTCATCAACGCCGTGCGCTCACCGATCGTCAAAGACACCTTCAATCGCCTCTACTACACCGGCGACGGTGCGATGAAAGTGACGAACCGGCTCTCCACCCGCGCCAACGGCGGCACACCCTCATCGAGCTATCAGGTCGGCGTGCCACGCCCCACCAAAGCGCCGACCGTCGTCGTCCCGGAAATCCCGCAGGCAACCCCGGCCAACGCCAACATGGTGTTCACGTTCCACTACGAATCGGCCGGGATCAAATATCAGGAATCGCGCACCGGAACCCTCGTCACGCTCTTTAGCAGCACCACCACGACCAAGATTTTTGAGGTCAAGCAACTGAGCAACACGCAATATCAGTTCACCATCCCCGACAAGCTGGCGTCCACCTCGACGACCACCGGCACGCCATCGACGGCCGTCCCCGTCATTCGCGTTACAGCCAATTGGAAAGATACGGGTGCGCTGGCCTTTGACATTTACAGCGACAACTCCAGCTTCCATGAGTCCGGTGGCCTCTACACCTTGTCAATGCAGCAGGACAGTACCGGCGGAACCTATACCGCCACGCTGGTGGCCGGCATTCAGGAAGCCGACAAGGAAACGCGCGCCTACATTTACACCTACGTCAACACCTACAACGAAGAAGGGCCGCCAAGCGATCCAACGGTCGTCACGACTTCGCTGGAAGTCGGCGCCGTCGTCACCGCCTTCAAAGACCCCCTCGGCAGCTACGCACCCTTAAAAGAAATCCGCGTCTACCGAACCCCCACCGGCTCGACCATCGCCGATTACTTCTACGTCGGCTCGATCACGCCCTCCGGCAGCGCCGCGCTGACGTTTGAGGACAAAGTGCTGGCCGAGCAATTGAACGAACCGCTGTCCTCGCTGAACTACTACCCGCCTGACCCCGGCCTGCGCGGCCTGATGCTGCTACCCAACGGCATCCTCTGCGCCTGGAAAGACAACGAACTGTACTTCTCCGAAGCCTATAAGCCCTGGGCTTGGCCGCCCGGTTACGCCAAACCGCTGGAGCATCCGGTCGTTGCCGGCATTGTCCACGGCTCGGGCGCCGTCATCACCACCAAGGGCCGGCCGTATCTGGTGTCCGGCGTGTCACCGGATTCGATGACGACCACCAAAATGAATGTCGATCAGGCCGGTGTGTCGCAACGCTCGATTGCCGTGGTCGATGGCGTCGTCATCTATGCCAGCAACGACGGCTTGGTAAGCGTGTCCGGCGGCTCGGCGACCTTGACCCCTTCGCAAAAATTCTTCACCCGCGATGTCTGGCGCCAACGCTACGCAGCCGGCCTCTTTGACATGGCCTTTGGTGTGTGGGACGGACGACTGGTGGGCTTTTCTCCCAGTGCTGCCTTCACGCCATTCATGATCCGAACCGATGAAGCCGACGGCACGCTGACTGACTTGCCGAACTTCGCGGCCAAGTGTGCCTTCACCAATGTGATGTCTGACCAGATGTACTACGCCAACGGCAACGCCATCTATCAGTTCAACGGCGGCGCAGCGCAAACAGCCGAATGGCAATCGCGCGAACTCGTCATCGAGCGCCCGGTCAACTTTGGCGCGGCTCAAGCCATGGTCGAAGGAAACTGGACGATCGAGTTTTGGGCGTACCAGCGCCAGGCTAACGGCAGTCAGCAGCATGAGTTAAAGCACACGCAAGTCGTCGCCTCGGGCCTCAATAACTTCCGCCTCCCGGCCGGCTATGAATCCGATCGCTACCGCATCAAGATCAGCGGCGCGGGCCGATTCAGGGAACTGCGCATCGCTCAGACCTTCCGGGAGCTTTCAACCCTATGACCAGCAATCGCAACAAGGGTGTGCCGGGCGTGCCACTGGGCGCGCTCGACGCTATTGCCGATGAAAACACACGGATGGTCCTGCGCGCCATGGTCGATGGTTGGCATGTGCGCAACGGCCACGCCGGCGATGGCAAAGCCGCCTTCGTCACCCGCGACGAAATCCCGGATCTGGCCAAGACCGTCATCAAGAACTACATCGGCGGCTCATCCTCGTCCTACGCCAACGACACCACGCTGCCCACGCCAAGCGACATCAGCAAAGCCATTGCCGATATTCAGGCGTCGATTTTTGAGTCGCAACTGTATAAGGATCTGACAACCCAGGTCGCCATGATCGACTTGGGTTTGGTCACGGAGCAGCAGGCCAGGATGGCGGCTGTCGCCCAGGTGGCCGGCGACTTGAGCGCAGAAACCAGCGCCCGATTAGGCTTTGATGAAGTCGTCGGCTCCCGCGTCAGCACGCTGGAAACCCTGACCGATACGCAAGCCGAACGGATCACCGGCCTGACAACCCGCGTCGATGGCGCCGAAAGCACCATCCTTGATCTGTCGCGCACCACCGAATCTCAGGCCACCAGCCTGCGCGCGCTGACCACACGAGTCGGTGATAACGAGTCGAACATCAGCGCGCTGCAAGTAACGACCGCCACGCAGGCGCAGTCGCTAACGAGTCTGACCACGCGCATGACCGGCGCCGAGTCAAACATCACGCAACTAAACGCCACCACGGCCGGTCAAGCTACGTCGCTGTCCTCCTTGCAGACGCGCGTATCGAATGCCGAGTCGGCCATCAGCACCGAAGCGACCACGCGCGCTAACGCCGACAACGCGCTGGCCAATACGATCAGCACGCAGTTCACGCAGGTCAATCAAAGCATCGCGGCCATTCAGACCACGCAGACGACCCTATCGAATAGCGTCAGCTCGCTCACCACGTCATCCACGACCCTGCAAGCCAGTGTCGATGGCCTGACGACCAGCTTGGCCGCTGAAGCCAGCGCGCGCGCCTCGGCCGACGGCAACCTGTACGCGCAGTACACCGTCAAGATCGATGTCAATGGCCATGTGGCCGGCTTCGGTCTGGCCTCCGAATCGGTCAACGGTAAAACCAAGTCAGCCTTCATCATCCGGGCCGACAAGTTTGCGATCGTGTCACCGACCTCAACCGATAACAGCCTGACCAATAGCCCAAGCGCCGACTCGATGCCCTTTGCCGTGGCCAACGGCATCACCTACATCAAGAGCGCCGCCATTCAGGATGCGTCGATCACCAATGCCAAGATCAAGAATCTGGAATTGGAGTCCGGCAAGCTGCGCGACTTCGCCATCACGTTCAGCAGCAGTTGCCTACTCAGCACCCGCATTCTTCAGGAAGGCAACAAGCTGGAATACGTCAGCGTCCCCGGGGCATTTGTCACCGTCGTCAACGACATCGAGTCCTTCCCGGTCAAGTGCATCATTTGGGTGTCGGTCGATGCGACCCAGTACGGCAGCACGTCGGACGTGGCGCGCTACCGCATCCTCAAGACCTTGCCCGATGGCTCGGTCAGCTATTTGCCCTCCGCGCCCAACTTCAAGGCCGACGGGCAGGCACGGATTTTTGCGTTTACCTACGAAGATGCGTCGCCGGGGTTTGGCACGAACACCTACCAGCTTCAAACCATCTTCATCAACGGCGCGCAGAAAACCTATCTCGATACCGTCCAACTCGTAGCCACCCTGTTTAAGCGATGAACGTCATCATCTATCACAAGCGCACCGGCGATATTGTCGGGTTTCGCCACAACGCCAGCCCCCAGGATCTGGCGTTTGAAACGGATGATCTGGCCAGCATGGAGGCCGATGTCCCGGCCGGCAGCACCCACCATTACGTCAAGGACGGCGCCCTGAAAAGCCGCCCGCCGCGCCCGGGCAGGGAATGGGTGTGGGATGGTCAGGACTGGATGATCGATCAGGAGTACGCCGCCAACGCCGCGCGCCTGCGCCGGGATGAGTTGCTGGCCGCCTGCGACTGGACGGACACCCTATCGGCCAAGTCGCGCCTGGGCGACGGGGTGTACGCGCAATGGCAGGCCTACCGGCAGGCGCTGCGCGACTGGCCCGACACCCCGGGTTGGCCCTTGAATGCGCCGCTGCCCACCCCGCCGGCGTGAGGTCGAATTGGATGGCCGGGGCCAGAATGGCGCTATGCCGAATTTCCTGAAAATCGCAGATAGCCTCGATCTGCAACCCTTGCGGGTGGCGCTTAATCACAATCCTCATTTGTTTGGGGAACGGGATCAGCGCGCTTCAGCGTATTCGTCGCCGCACACGGCGATGAAGGATATTTGGGTTCGGTACAACGACATTCGGAAATTTGCCGACGGCAATCTCGCTCACTTCAATGATGAGCATGACCCGATCTGGTATCCCGCCTATTACGCGCTGCCGCAGTTGAAAAGCATTCTGTTTCCGCTGATGGCCGCCGTCGAAGGGGAGCGATTGGGCGGCGTCCTCATCACCAAAACACCGCCCAAAGGTCGCATCGAGCCACACATCGACCACGGCTGGCACGCCGGCTACTACGAAAAATTTTATGTGCCAGTGCAGACCGGCCGGGGCGCGGTATTCGGCTTCCCCGACGGCGAGATTCATGCCATCGATGGCGAGGTGTACTGGTTCCGCAATGACGTGATGCACTGGGTCGAAAACAACTCGGATATGGATCGCATTGCCATGATCGTGTGCATCAAAACCGAAAAATATCAGGGGCTGCGAGGATGAGTGCCATTACCGAATTCTTCCAAGAAAACGTCGGCCGCATGGATGTCGATTTAGGCACGGTGCATCACTTCTCCAGTGGCGTCTATGCCAAGGAAATGCACCTGCCTAAAGGCTACTTTGCCGTCAGTCATGCCCACGCTTATGACCACATGAGCATCCTGGCCTCCGGGGTCGTTGAGGTAAAGACCGACGACAGCCAAGCCATCTATCACGCGCCCGCCTGTCTGGAAATCAAACAAGGCGTGCATCACATGATTCGCGCTTTGGAGGATGCGACGTGGTTCTGCATCCATGCAACCAATGAAACCAACCCGGATGAGATTGACCGGGTAGCCATTCAAGGAGAATGACATGCCATGGGGAGCCGTAGCAGGAGCCGTCGCCGGCAGTTTACTGGCCGACGATCACGGCGCAACAGGCGCGAATGACGCGGCCGCATCGGCCTCACGACTGCAAGCGCAAATTGCGCGCGAGCAGTGGGATCGGTACAAGCAAATTTACGAACCGCTTGAGCAAAAGTTTGTCGCGGAGTCGCAGAACTATGCCTCCCCGGAAAACTATCAGCGCGCCGCCGGCGAAGCCTCGGCCACGGTTGCCTCGCAGTTCGCCAAAGCGCGCAGCCAACTCGAACGTACCCCGGGATTAGATCCGTCGTCTGGCGCCTATCAGGCCGGGATGGTCAACCTGGGCCTCGGCCAAGCCGCCGCCGACGCAACACAACAAAACGCCGCGCGCCAGATGGTGCGCGACAAAGCACGCGCCTATGAAACGGACGCACTCAGCCTGGGCAAAGGCTTACCGGCCGGCGCCATGACGGGCCTATCCAGCGCATCCTCCAACAGCCTGGCGCAAGCCCAGTTCGGCTTGGGTCAAGCTAACCGCGAAGCCACGGCCATCGGCGGTCTAGTCAATGCAGGATTTAATGCCTGGAACAAGCCATTTACACCGAATGCCAATGGCGCCGGTATTACTGGCACAAGTCGCGGGATGGATTTTAGCGACAACATGCAGGAATACGGAATTTAAGGAGGGGGTATGAACCTCGGACTCGGGTTGATTGCGGCCGACGCATTCGTTAAAGAAAATCAAGCACAAGACATTCGCGACCGCGAAAAGCAACGCTTCGACTGGGAGCGCCAGCGCGCTGAAGCCGAAATGGGCCTGCTGCCGGATAAGGCGGCTGCCGAACGCAGCGGCTATAAGTTGCGCTCCGGTCAGAACCAACAAGGCTTGGATCTGCTGCCGGGAGACACCGCCAACAAGATCACCGAGCAGGGCAATCGCGGCCAGCGACTGACCTATGAAAAAGACCGCATTCCCACCGAAGAAGCCACCAATGACACCAAAGCCACGATCGGCTTGAATCAGGCGGCCAATGAACTCATCAACCAGCCGGACAAACTAACGCAGCAAAACAACGTCCAGAAGATCGCCACGGCCCTGTCGAGTGTCGATGTGGATGAATTGCCGCGCACACTGGCACAAAAGCGGCTGACCAATGAAGTCTCGCAAGCCGACTCCGATCTGATGATCGGCGCCAAGCTCTCCGACCTGATCGATGCCGGCGACCAGAATTCCATTATTCGGCTGCTGAACGCGCAAAAAGCGACCATCCAAGATCCGCGAGTCGCCGGTTTGCCCAATGCGGCTTCCGTATCTCGGGCCACCGACGCCAATGGCATCGAATACCTCGTCATCAAAGACGCGCAAGGCCAACAGATTGCCGCCAAACCCGTCGAATCGTTCCGGGCCGCCAAAAATGCGCTGGCCAAAATCACTTACGAAAAAGTCGATGCCGGCGACTCCATGGTGCGCGTGCAAGGCGGCAAGGTCACGCCGGTCTATACCGCGCCGGAAAGCGCCAAGAGCCTCTCAGCCAAACTAGGCCCGCTGGAGCGCGATGTCACCTATCTGACCTCGCGCCACGGCATGACCGATCAGCAGGCGCTCGATTACATGCGCTCGGCCAAGCAAATGACCAAGCAAGAGTGGATGAATCGCGCGCTGATCGAGCGCGGCAAACTGGGCGATGTCTCGAAAGACGACATTAAAGCCCTGTCGGATATGTATGACAACGCGCAAAAGTACAGCCTCCCGGCCGCCGCGCCGGCTGCTGCGCCCGCACCCGCACCGGCAAGCTCGAATTCCTCCGGCAATCCTAGAATCAATCCCGATCCGAAATTCAGGAGTCTGCTCGGATTGCCATAACCCCCCAACGACAACTTGCGCGCCATGGACAAACAGAACCAGATTGGTCTTGATTCCCTCAACAACTCTGGCTCTGGACTCACTGAAGTCCCATGGGGCGCTCAACAAGGGGAGGGCGCAGAACTCAAAGAAGTCCCGTTCTTCCAACCCACCGCCCCCAAACCAGCCACCACGACGGCAACACCGCAGACCGGCGCAACGCCCGCCCGCAGTGGGGGCGCCATTGCCAGCGACAAACTCGACGCCATTGCACAACGCGAAGGACTGACGCCCGAGCAAACCCGCATCTGGAAGAACGGCATCCTGGCGCAAGAGTCCGGCCAGGGCGCCAACAGCAAGACCAGCGTGGACGGCGCGCGCGGCGCAGGCCAGATCATCCCGGGGACGTTCGCCGGTTATGCCAAGCCCGGTGAGCGCATCGACAATGAGGAACACAACCTCGCCGTGTCGGCGCGCATCGTCAAGGATCTGGCCAAGAAATTTGGCGACGATCCGGCCAAAATCGCCGTCGGCTACTTCTCCGGCGAAGGCAACGTCAACACCGGCAAGGGCAACCCCTACAAGGCCAACAAGGCGGACGGCAACGGCAAGCACACCGCCGACTACGCCACCGACATCGTGCGCCGCCTGACCGGCGCATCCAACGCACAAGCCGCCGAAGCCGATACCGCAAAGATTCCGAAATGGTCGGACATCACCGCCAAGCCGGAATTCGCCAAACTTTCGCCCGAAGATCGGCAAGCCGCCAAAGAAGCCTATTTCGATTACTACATCGCGCCGATCACCGGCGCGGAATCGGCCGCACTGCGCACCGAATTCCTGGCCAATAAGGATGCCGCGCCGGCAGCCGTCGGTAAGAACACCGTTAAAAATCCGTTTGTTGAAAATCCGGGGACAGCTACAGCGTCCTCTGTCCCCACTCCAAGCCTTGATTCGGTCGCCAGCATTGCTGGTCAAACGCAGGACGTTGAAGCCGTCGATGTGTCTGGGCAAAACAAAGGCGCTGCGCTGAATGCCCCGCCGGCCACCGGCCCGTCCACCGCGCCATCAGCCGTCGTGCAAAGCCAAGGCGGCTCGGTGATGAACACCGACACGCCCTTGCAGGGCAAACCGTCGTCAGCATTCTCTCCGGTGCGCCCGGAAGTACGCGCCGCGCTCGAAGGATCATGGGACGCCGCGCCCGCCAAAGAACGCAAGCGACTCGAAGCTCTCCCGGGCTGGCAGGGGGATATTTTCCGGGCGCGCGCCGAAGGCTTCCGCCGCCAGGACAACATGGGCCGCGACCCGCTGCAATCGGTGCAGATGCGCCAGCAACTGGAAGCCGCCTATGACGCCGCCTCGCCGGAAGAACGACAGCGCCTGGAGGCGCTACCGGGCTGGCAGGGGGAGGTTTTCCGGCAAAAACGCGACGGGGTTTTCTCGATCGGCAAGAATCAATCGCCGGAATTCGCGCAGAGCGGCCCGACCGTTCAAAGCGCCGACCGCCGCCGCGAGGCGCGCGAAGCGCAGTTAATCGGCAAAGGCGAGAAGCCGGAATTTGCCGCTGCTGCCGCCGCCGCTGGCGCCAAGCGTGGCGCAACCCCGGGCAATGAAGTCGGCGCGCTCGAAGGTGTTGCGCAGAATTCCGACTTCGATTTCGATACGGCCAAGCTGTTTGATCCGAACGAGCGCCCGAACGGATTGAACAATCCGCTAGTGCGAGGCGTCATCAAGTCGGGCGGCGACTTGTACAAGTTCTCCACGGGCTTGAGCGAGTTTGCATTCGACCTGGTGGGTGCAGACGATATGGCCAAAGGGATGCGAAGCCAAGCTGATTGGATTCGCGCCAAAGAAAATGCCATGGGCGAAGGCGGCGCGCTAAAACATGTCGAAGGCGCCATTCGCTCGATCGCCTCGCAGATGCCGTTCATTGCATCGGGTTCCGAGCCGCTGGCGCTTGGCGGCATGGCGCTGACGGTGTTCGGCCAGGAATACAGCGACGGTCGCGCCAAAGGCCAAACCGTGGGCGAAGCATCGATGCGCGCCGGTCTGTACGCTATTGCTGAACTCATAGGTGAGAAATTCTCAATTGGCGCCAACATGAAAGCGGCGCGGGCGTTGTTCGATGGCGCGCCAGTCGATCAAGTAGCCAAGCTAATCGGGCAGATTCTCATTAAAGAAGTCCCGGGCGAAGCCCTAACGTCGGCCCTTGAATTTGGCGCGGATAAGCTGCCGGGCGGCGTCGGTTTGAATACCGAAGCCGGATGGGCTGAGTTTGCACAACAGCAGGCCGAAACTTTTGTGCAGACCGTCATCCAATCGGGACTGATGGGTGGCGCCCCATTGGCGCGAGCGCACTTGAGCGACAAAGGTGGAATCACCGAGCGCCGACTTTCTGAAATGCGCGCCATGGCCGCGCAAGATCAGGCGCTGGCCAAGTGGGAACAATTCCGCCAATCGATCCGCCCGTCGGAGCCGAGTGTCGGCAATCCAACGCAAGCGCCTACCAGCAGCCGTAACGAACCGACGGTAGGAGCGGCAACGCCATCCACTTCCACCGTATCGGCAGATGGTCGCGTCGAGCCGACACTGGATGAATCGCAGCCGTCGGTTGCGCCGGGTGACAAGCAGGCCGAGGACGACCTGACCGATCTGGCCGAAGTGCGCCGCAATCAATTGCAAGGCAAGCGCGACGGCACGACCGCGATGGTCATGACGGAGAACGGCCCGCAGGAAGTCGATCAGCCGGCCATGGCACTGACGCCCGCCGAGCGGCGCGAACTCGACATTTTGGAAGGCGGCGATTGGAATGCCATCCGATCGTTTTACTTTGGGAACAAACCTCAAGAGGGCAACGATGAAAGCGTACAAACACAATCCGAAAACGGTGGGACTGCACCTGGCCGGGCCGAGGAAGCTCCCGTCGGAGCAAATGGGCAGCCAGGCGGGACAACCGCCGTCCAAAAACCCGCAACCGAAGCCGCAGGCGCCCAAGGGAGTACCGAAAGTGGGCAACGACAGCCGGGGAACGCAGCCGAAGGATCGGTAAGCATTCCTTACGACACCGTTGAATTTGCTGGCGAAGGGCAGCCCCTTCGTCGCAGCAACGGTGAAGCCGGGATGATCGACTATAGCGGTCGCAAGATCGTCATGCGAAACGTCAACGGCGTCATGGTTCCGTTTTATCTCAGCACAGGGTCAGGCGGAAAAGCCGATGTCCCGTCGGGCAAGTGGTATCCATTCTTTGGCATTGGCCAAGATGGCTGGATCAACAAGACCGGCGGCAAGGAAATGGCGAACTACTACGGCAGCCAGGCATTGCGCCAAGCCGCCGAAGAACTGGATCGCACGGTAGGCGATATTCGCAATGACGATTCCATACCGAAGGTGGGGCGCACCGGCCGACATATTGACTTCATCAATCAGAATTTCGATGCAGCATCGAATGGCGAAGCTGACACGCTGAACAAGGTGCGCGGCAACATCACGCGCACCCTCATGGCCGTTGACCGTGCGCCTCAAGAAACTGAAGCGCAGCGTGAGGCGCGCGAAGAACGCGAGGCAATTCAGGCAGAGCAAGACGCGCCAGTGCAGCAGCCGGACGACTCTGACATTCCTTTTGATACCCAAGACGTTGAGAAAAACTCAACCAAAACGACCGATGGCACTCAAACCACTCAAACCAAGCAAGCAGAAGCGCAAGGATCGCAACAAGGCGCCGAGCCGGTAAACAATAATTCACCAATTGCACTTGAGGCAGATCGATTCAAGGCGCCGACCTTCAAGGAAAGCGTGCTGAAAGCCGTCGAGTTCGCAAAAAAAATGTTTGGTGGAAAAACTGTTCAAAACAAATCGGACGGCAGCGAAATCATCATTCCGAATTCAGGAATTAAACACGCTGGATCGGGGAAGGTATCGGAAGCTGCGCTCGCTGCGTTTGGGAAGCTAGATGAGATTATCTCAACGGCCACTTATGTCGGATCAGAAAATGATAAGTCTGGTCGAAATACCATCAAAGAAATTCGGTTTTACGACCGCGATGTGGTGCTTGATGGAAAGCCAGCAAAGCTGCGTGTCGTAGTGCGTGTTGCTCAAAACGGAACGCGCTACTACGATCATTTTGAAATTCGAGGACAAGAAAAAGCCCCCGCAGGGCAATCTGGCAAGCAGGACGGGCCTGACTTAATCCAGCCGTTTACGGGGGCTAAGCCGTCCGAGGAAGGCGTAAGCGAAAGTGTAGCGCAAAACGCAGAACAGTCAACATCCCCCGACCTTAATGCGATGTTCGATGACTTGCTGGCCGAGGAAACGGGGTCAACACCTGCCGCCGCGCCGGAAGCCCCCAAGACCGAGCGCGAAGCAAAGGAGCAACGCACCGCAGCCGAAGCCGCCAAGAGCGCCGCCAAGAACACGGCCGAAGGATTCAACAACGCCATCGACGGCTTGGGCAAGCTGTTCGGCGGCGGCCCCGGCACACTGGGCAGCGGCCCGGTGTTCAACGAGGAAACCTATAAAAAGGCCAAGCCGCTGTTTCAGACGGCCGTCGCCAACTTCTCCCAGGCAGGCGCCGACATTCGCGAGGTGATGCGCGCCGTCATCAAGGCCGTGCTGGACAAGTTCGGCAAGCAAGCCACTGAGAACATGAAGCCGTACATCGTGCGCTTCGTGAAAGACTATCAGGAGGGCGACAAGACCGAGCCGACGCTGGACAGCGCAGCCGACCTGCACACGCCGGAAGGCAAGATGAAGGTGGCGCAGACGCTGGCCGATGAGTTCATCGGTGGCGCGAGCTTCAAGACCATCATCGAAGCGCGCAAGCGCATCTCTGAATTGATCGGCAAACCGATCGAGGCGGCAACCGAACTGGCCAAGCAGGCCGACGAAACGATCGAGGTGGCCGTCGTTCTGGCCGGCCGCGAGATTGTCCAGGCAGGCCGCAAGCAGGGACGCAGCGCCCAGGTCATCTACGACCGCCTGGTGGATCTGTACAACCGCCAGCCCAACCTTGCGGTGCGCTCGTCCACCAGCGTGCGTGATCAGGCATACAGCACGCCCGTGCCGCTGGCCTATCTGGCATCCGAACTGGCCGGCATCACGGCCGATAGCAAGGTGCTGGAGCCGACGGCCGGCAACGGTATGCTCTTGGTCGGGGCGGCCACGAAAAACGCCACAGCGAACGAATTGAACGGCAAGCGGGCCGATATGCTGGATGCGATGGGCTTCGAGTCCAAGCGCAAGAATGCGGCGACCGAAAGCCTGGCGCCGGCCAAGTCGCAAGACGCCGTAATTGCCAACCCGCCATTCGGCGCGACCAAGGACGCCGCCGGCAACACGATTATTTATGAGGTCAAGCCGAACTACGGCACGCGCGAAGTCGATCACGCGATCGCTTTCAAGGCGCTGGAGGCGATGAAGGACGACGGCCGGGCGGTGCTAATCGTCGGAGGCTCGAACGCCACGACGGACGAGGGCCGGCAAGAGGACTACCGTGGCAAGAGCAAACGGTCGTTCTACTTCAACCTGTACAAAGACTACAATGTGGTCGATCACTTCACGGTGGACGGCTCCATGTATTCCAAGCAGGGGGCCAGCTATCCGGTGGATGTCATCGTCATCGAGGGACGTGGCAAGTCCAAGCGCGACTTGCCAGCGGCCGATCTGCCGCAGGTAATCCGTTCCTATGAAGAACTGAAAGGAAAACTCAATGGCACTCGTAGCGTGGAGTCCGAAGGGGTATCTGGCGCCGATGGAGCTACTGGCAGCGAAAGTGCCGGAGGGCAAGATAACGGAACGCCAGTGGATCGAGTACCTGGCCGACCGGGTGACGGCGATGGCAATCAAAGCGGGGCCGGAAGCGACAATGCAAGCGTGTCAGGCACTGGATCTGCCGACAACGGACGACCCGACGGAAGCGGGGCAATATCTGGTGATGGGCAATCTGAACCTGCGTACACACCTCGACTGCGCAATTCTGGAGGGCGAACCGTTCCCGGCAACGGCAAAGCAGGAACCGGAAGCGCAACAAGCGATCGAGGAAACCGATCTGGAAACGTGGACGGAACTGGCCGCGTCGATGGCCAGCGCGTCGAATCTGGACTGACCGACCGGCGTGGCGAAGAAACCGAAACAGATACCCAAGTCTCCTACGCGCCGCGCTCGAATGCGGCCTCCGTCGGCACGCTGGTTCCTCGCGCCATGCGCGATGCCATCGAAGCGTCCCTTGAAAAAATCGAAGCACAATTCGGCAACATTGATGAGTACGTTGCCGAGCGCCTGAACTACGACCCGGAAACCCTGCGCGCCAATTTCTCAGCAGAGCAGGTGGATGCGCTGGCATTGGCCATCAAAAACGCCGAAGAAGGTCGCGGCTTCATCATTGGCGATCAGACGGGTATCGGCAAAGGGCGTGTGGTGGCGGCAATGATTCGCTACGCCATCATCAATGACAAGACGCCGATCTTCGTCACCGAAAAGCCGAACTTGTATTCGGACATGATCCGCGATCTGGACGACATCGGCATGACCGATGAACTTGGTCTGGATACGAATACACCAAAGATTTTCATGACCAACGCCGATGAGACTGTGCCGTACAGCCTCATTCGCGAAAAAAATGGCGAAATCACTGAAAACAATCTGACGCTGCGCCCGCCAAAAAAAGGCAAGGCTATGGGCGAACTGATGCGCCAGATGATGGCCGGCGAGAGCTTGGGAGATTTCAAGGTCATCTTCACGACCTACAGTCAGCTTCAAACGGTGAAGGGCAAAGTCACCGATCGCATGAACTTCGTCAAGCAGTTCGGCGCGGGCAACTACATGATCTTCGATGAGTCGCACAACGCTGGGGGCGGTGGTGAAACTCAGGCGCGTACCAAAGATCAGCGCGAGAAAGCTAAAGAGGGAGAAAGCCTTGTCACCGGCCGCGCGGCCTTTGTGCGTAACTTGGTCAACAATGCTTTTGGCACATTCTTCAGTTCGGCTACTTATGCCAAGCGGCCGGACGTGATGGATCTGTATTCGTCCACGAACATGAAACTGGCCGTGGACAAAATCAGCCAGTTGGGTCAAGCAATCAAACTGGGTGGCGTGCCGATGCAACAGGTCGTTGCGACCATGCTGACAAAAGACGGTCAGTACATTCGGCGTGAACGCACGTTTGCCGGCGTGTCTTATGACACCGTGGAAACCAAGGTCGATAAGCAGACGGCCGAAAACATGGCCGCAGCAATGCGTGCCGTTCTGGACTTCTCGCGCGCCAAAGAAGCTGTCGTCAAGCAGATCCAGAAGGAAATGGACAAAGAGGGCGCTCTGGTCAAGCAGATGGGCGGCGAAAAAGCCACCATCCAGGGCGCGAACTTTGGATCGATCATGCACAACTTGATCGATCAAATGCTGCTGTCACTCAAGGTTCAAGAGTCGGTCAATCACGCTATTGCGCGCCTGAAGGCGGGCGAGAAAGTGGTGATGACGGTATCGAACACCATGGGTTCATTCCTCAAGGACTACGCGGAGGAAATGGGACTGAACATGGGCGACCCGGTGGCACTATCGTTCAAGGATCTGTACGACCGCTACCTCGAAAAACAGCGCATGGTCACGGTCAAGGACAGCGGCGGCAACAAGACGCAGCGCCGATTGACCGATGCGGAACTCGGCCCGAATCTGGTGGCCAAGTTTGAGGCCGTCCGTAAACAAATTGCCGATTCTGGTTTTGGTTCTGCGCCGATTTCTCCGATTGACTACATGCACAACGAACTTCGCAAAGCGGGGTTCAAGACGGACGAAATTACCGGCCGCACGGTGACGCTGAATTACCAGAGCGGCACGCCTATGCTGACTCGACGCTCGGCCGACATTCGTCAGCGCGTCAAAGCGGTACGCGGATTCAACGGCGGCGAAGTGGATGTCCTCATCCTCAACCAAGCTGGTTCAACGGGACTCTCGCTGCACGCATCCTCTAAGTTCAAGGATCAGCGCAAGCGCCACATGATCGTGGTACAGGCCGAGAAGAACATCGACACGCACATGCAGATGCTCGGTCGCGTACATCGCACCGGCCAGATCATTCCGCCGGCCTACTCGCAAATGATGGCCGACATCCCGGCTGAAATGCGTCCGGCTGCGGTGCTGGCGAAGAAGATGGCATCCCTGTCGGCAAACACGACGGCCAGCCGCAAGTCGGCTGTCAGCGCCGAAGGCATCGTTGATTTTATGAACGATTACGGCGGCCAGGTTGCTCAAGAGTTTTTGCGCGATAACCCGGACATTCTCGAGTCGCTTGGCGGTAATAAGGTATTGCCACTCAATGAGAATTCGGAAGATGCCAGCGAAGATGATATTCGCAAATTCACCGGCTATATCCCGATCCTGCCAATCAAGCAGCAAGAGCAGATTTATAAGGATCTGATCGAGCGTTACAACGAACTGATCGAGCGCGAGAACACCCTTGGCACGAACAAGCTCGAAGCCAAGGCGGTGGATCTGGACGCGAAGGTGTTGTCGTCGCAGCAGATCACCGAGAACAAGGGCGACCCGTCGATCTTTGCTTCCCCGGCCAACATGGAACAGGTCGATGTGAAGCGCAACGTCAAGCCGTACACCAGCGCCGAAGTGACTGAAATGGTCAATGAGCGCGTGGGCGACAAGACGGGTGGGGCGATCGCCAATGAAATGGCCAAGGATGTTGCAGAGCGTACCGCCACTTTTGAAAAGCAGCGCGTGGATGAACTGCAAAAGAAAGAGGTCGAGCCGGTCAAGATCGAATCGCAGCGATCGCAAATCAATCTTGCGCTCAACCATGTTCGAGCCGTTCTCCAGAACTACCGGATCGGCGACTCGATTCAGATCAAGGACAAGAACAGCTTCATTGTCTATGGCGTCATCACTGACATCCAGAACAAGGGACGCACGCAGAACCCGGCCGCTGGCTCGGCATGGAAGATGCAAATTGCGCTGGCCAATGGCGACGCCAAGAGCCTGACGATTAACTTCGGGCAAATCGGTAGCCGCTACGAACTGTCTCGCGAAACTCGCGTCAACTGGTACAACTCGGAAACGCAGAGCGCCGAACTAATGTCGATCATGGAGGTATTCGACAAGGGTTCTACGGCACGCCGCGATAAGCGTTGGCTGGTGACGGGCAACATCCTGGCTGGCTTTGCCAAGTACCCAGGCCAGATCATTCAGTACACCAAGGCCGACGGCACGACCGGGCAAGGCGTTCTGATGAGCCGACAGTTTGACTTCAACAAGGAACAGAAGAACGCCCCGGTTACGTTGAAGTCGGGCGATCAGGTAATGCAGTTCTTCCGCGAAGTCGGCGACCGAGCCATGGTCGGCACGCCGGATGCTGTGTTGAAAATTGGCTTCTACAATGGTCGGTTCACGTTCACCGTCCCGAGCAGCAAGCGTGAAGGCGGAACGTACTTCCTCGACACCGGCATTACCGGCGCCCTGGGAACGGATTTCTACAAGCGCGGGCAGCAGATGCAGGCGTCCACCTATTCCGCCGAGGATGCCAAGGCCGCGATCGATTACATCATTCGCGACCGAGAGGACAGCATCATTGCTATGAGCAGCGTCGATAAGGCGCGCGAAATGTTCGCGCCGAAGCCGGCGCAAGGGCAGGGCGGGGTGACGCTGAATGACATCCCATCCAATCTCAGCAGCGATGCGATTTTCACGACGGTTCCTGAAACGGATCGCGTGAGCGCATTGACCCGCCTGAAGTCACTGGAGCGCAAGGCTGCCGCCGGCAAGATCACGGATGCTGAATACCGGCTCGGTATTGCGCAACTGATCGCGCAACTTCAGAAGCGCGCGAATGAGCGCAACACCCCGGCTGGCGATCGCGTGCGTGGCCCGGACTGGATAAAAGAGCGACTGTTGCGCGCACGTCGCACAGGCGAACTCGATGGAGAAATGGTCGATTTCGCGATGTGGCTGCTGGAGAAGAACCCGAACCTGGCCAACGATCTGGCCATCAGCATTCGCGAAGGCAACGACAACACACCGGCTGGCTCGTATCAATCCCTTGGCCGCCTCATGTCGCTGTTCAAGAACTCCACCAATCACGGAACGGCCGTCCATGAAATCCTGCACCATGCCGAGCGCATGATGCCTCTGGAAATTCAACAGGGCATCAGCCGTGAATGGCAGCGCGCATGGGACGCCGCTTATCGCAAGGGTGATGAAAAGACGCGCGCTGCACTTGTTGAACTGCTGAAGTCTGGCTTGGGCAATAAGGTGTCGCTGCAATCGGTCGTGCAAGCCTTCCGCGACGGCACGCTGAACTACGAAGATCATTACCAACTCACCAGCCCGTCGGAATATTGGGCCGTCAACGCTACGCGCATTATGGCCAAGCGGTACGGCGCCACGACATGGCAAGAGAAGGCGCGCAACTTCCTGCGTGACCTGATCGAGTACATGAAGGGCGCACTGAAATTCCGTTCGGATACGCCGATCCTGAAGGGTCTGCGCAACGTCATGAATGGCAACGGCCAGTTCATTTCGCAAAAGATGCTGGTCGAGCAGTACATGGAACAAGTGCCGGCGCCCAAGACCAACACCGTCCAGCCGACGGAGTTCATGGACATCCGCAACGCAGTGCAAAGCAAGCTATTCCGCGACCGCACGAAGCTATCGACGTTCAATTGGTACGACAAGTCGATTTCGACGCAATTGAACAAAGCGTTGAAGGATGCGGATTACGCCAAGGTGTTTGGCTACGTCAACGCTATCCAGAATGAGATTTCGCTGACTTCGCTGCGCGCCGCAGAGCTTGCGCCGGGCTACCTGCCGCGCATCACGGACGTGAAGGCCGCTGCCAAAACACTCGTCGTCGGACGTAAATCAGGCGCGCAACAAGCCAAGGCATCACAGGCGGTGTTTGCCGGCACGCTGGCCGGTGATAACGTCATGGAAGGTAAGGTCTGGACGGAACAGGAACTGCGCAACAACTTCGGATTGGATGACGCTGGCGTGGCACTCTACTTCCAAGCGCGCGCCGCCATCGATGCCAGCCTCGATGAAGTGGCCGCCGCCGAAGCCTACGCCATGGCGCAAGGCTTCGTCCCGAAAGCCATGCGCCGCGCCATCATCGATAACCCGGGGGCAGCCGAGACAATCATTTCCCAGTCGCTGGAACAGCAGATCACGAAGCTGCAAAAGGCCGCCAAGGTGGCGCGTGCAGCGGGCAATGACCAGCAAGCGGCGTCGATGGAAGAAACCTTGAATGGCTTTTTTTCGACTGCCAAGCAGGTTGAGAAAATCTTTACGACCGCGCGTAACTTGAAGGCTGCTGGATATGCGCCGCTGATGCGTTTCGGTAAATACACCGTGACCGTTCAACTGATTGATCCAGCCACTGGCAACCTGGTGCGCGACGACGAAGGCAACCCGCTTCCGGCCGTGTTTTTTGGCAAATTCGAGACTGAAGGCGAAGCCATCGCGGTGATGGAAGCGCAACAGATGAGATACGCCGGCCAGGATGACATCAAGATCAGCGCCGGCACGGCCAGCCAGCAGGGCTACGAAATGTATTCGGGAATCTCGCCGGAAACGCTGGCGCTGTTCGCTGAAGCCTTGGGCGCTGAGAAGGTGATGCGCAAGTACATCGAAGAAGCCCTGTCGGAGCGGTCTGCGCTGAAGCGCCGGCTGGAGCGAATGGGCGTCGAGGGCTACACGCAAGACATGCCGCGCGTGCTGGCCAACTTCATCACCAGCAATGCGCGCCACGCGGCCAAGCAGTATTACATGCGCGACCTGAATAACGCGATCAAGTACATCCCGAAAGAAAAGGGCGATGTTCGCGATGAGGCGATCGCGCTGCGCGAGTTTGCGCTGAATTCGAAAGATCCGGGATCGGTCACGTCCTCGATCGCATTCTTCTGGTTCCTCGGCGGCTCGGTGTCGTCGGCCGCCGTCAACATGACGCAGCCGATCATGATGACCCTGCCGTACCTGTCGCAATATGGCCCGACCAAGGCAACGGCGGCAATGACCAAGGCGCTGCCGATCGCGCTCGGTAAGCAGGAAATGGACGTGGAACTGAAAGCGGCCATGCGCCGTGCCTCGCAAGAAGGCGTGGTAGATGCGCAGGAAATTTTCCACCTGTACAGCCAGGGAGCGCAAAGCACCGCAACGTGGCTGGCCAGCGCCTTGTCAAAGGTTCCGGGCGCGGGAGCGAAAATCAAGGCCGGCAGCGATAGCGCCCGGGCGCGCATGTCGGCATTTGGTGTGCTGTGGGGTTCGATGTTTGCGGCGGCCGAAGGATTCAACCGTCGCCTGACGTTCGCCGCCGCCTGGGAATTGGCCAAGCAACGCGGTGAGCGCAATCCGTATGCCTTCGCTGTCCGAGCCGTGAACGAAACGCAGGGCATTTTCAACAAAGCGAACCGGCCGAACTGGGCGCGGCAAGGTCTTGGCCGCATGGCCTTCACGTTCAAGCAGTATTCGATCATGTACCTTGAGTTGGTCAAGCGCATGGTCAAGCACGGCGGCCCGGAAGGTCGTCGCGCCGCGCTGATGATGTTGGTCATCCTGATGCTGCTGTCGGGCGAAGAAGGTCTGCCGTTCATGCAGGATCTTGGCGACCTGATCGATACCATCGGCCAGTTCTTGGGCTACAACACCAACACCATGCGCGAAAAGCGCAAGCTGGCCTACGACATCATTGGCAAAGAGTTTGGCGACTTTGCGCTGTACGGTGTGTCGAGCTTCATGCCGCTGGATTTCCAAGGCCGGCTTGGCCTGGGCAACCTGATCCCGGGTACGTCACTGCTCAAGAAGTCGGAAAGCGACATGGGCAAGGTTCGCTCGGCGCTTGAAATCATCGGCCCGACCGCCTCGATCGGCCAGCAGTTCGGCGATGCGGCCGAAGCCCTGTCGGATGAGAATTACGGCCAGGCAGCGCGCAACATGGCGCCTACGGCAGTCAAAAATTTCCTGCTTGGGCTGGACATGCTGGACAAGGGATATGCAGTGGACGCTGCCGGCAACCGCAAGGTCAACACGACGCCGGTCGATGCCGTGTTTAAGATGGTCGGCTTCAACCCGACGGTCGTGGCTGAGAAAAACCGCAGCCAGATGCCGATCCGTCAGGACATCGAACTGCACAACAAGGTCGAGTCCAGCATCGTCAAGCAGTGGGCGCGCGGCTACGCAGAGAAAGACAATGCCCTGATTGCCAAGGCCAAGGCGCGGCAAGCCGATTGGAACGCAAGCAACCCGGAAAACAAAATCCAGATTAAAGCCAAGCAAGTCGTGGATGCCGTCCAGAAGATGAAGATGGACAGCGACAAGCGCTTGGTGAAGAAGGCGCCACCGGAAATGCGCAAGGGCATCAAAGAAAGCATAAAGCGAGATCAGGGCATCGTCCCGGAGGAACCAGCCGAGGAATAATTAGGGCGGCTCTAAGAAAGAGGGGTGATCGGCAGGGGAGCTTTCCTGCTGATCTATCCACCCCATCAAGGTAGTGATGCTTGCCGAAGTCGATTCGGACTGGATCTTGACGGACGTGTAGTGCGCGCAAAGCACGGCCACCACATCATGTAGCAGGTGATATTCTGCTATGGCACATGGGTCGTCGGAATGCCTGATAAGGTACTCAAGGCGGGGTGTTCGTATCTTGGACAAGGCTGTACCGTTTTTGCGGAACGATACATTACTTACATGATTCTCTGCCAATACTTGTGACAGATAGTTGCTTTTGCGAAACCAAAGGTATTCAAATTGGCAGTAAAAAGTGGCGTTGGTATTTTTGTTGGTATTTTTGATTTATGTAACAAAAAGACTCATTTAGAAACAATGGCTTACGGTGCAAATCGGAATCTCACCGCTTCCGCCAAGATTTTTCTGACGACGCGCCTTTCGGCGCGTTTCTTTCTTCTGCTTTCCATTTTTGCCAGGATGGCGTGAGTCACCCCGACCCACGCCGCAGGCGGGTTGCGTCTGTCACCCCGCGTCGATCGACTCGGCCACGCCTTGCTCATACCAGCCCTTGCTGGCATTGACGATCTTCACGACAACCAGCATCACGGGGACTTCAATCAGGACCCCCACCACGGTAGCCAGAGCCGCGCCCGATTCGAAACCGAACAATGCGATGGCGGCCGCGACAGCGAGCTCAAAGAAATTCGACGCGCCAATCAACGCAGAAGGGCTGGCGACATTGTGCTTTTCGCCTGCGCGTCGGTTGAGCCAGTAGGCCAGCCCGGCGTTGAAGAAAACCTGGATCAGGATCGGCACCGCCAACAGCACGATCACCAGCGGCTGGCGGATGATCGCTTCACCCTGAAAGGCAAACAGCAACACCAGCGTCGCCAGCAGCGCCACGATCGATCCGTGTCCGACCGTTTCCATCACGCGGTCGAAATGCGGCTGGCCGCGGGCAAGAAGCTGGCGCCGCAACAGTTGGGATAGCAAGACCGGAATCACGATGTACAGCACTACCGAAATGATCAGCGTCTCCCACGGCACGGAAATGCTGGCCACGCCCAGCAGGAAACCGACCAGGGGCGCAAAAGCGAAGACCATGATCGCGTCGTTCAGCGCCACTTGCGACAGCGTAAACAGCGGGTCGCCATGGGTCAGGCGACTCCAGACGAACACCATCGCCGTGCAGGGCGCGGCGGCGAGCAGGATCAGGCCGGCGATGTAACTGTCGATCTGATCGGCCGGCAGCAGGGGGGCGAACAGCTGGCGAACAAAGATCCAGCCCAGCAGCGCCATCGAGAACGGCTTGACCAGCCAGTTCACGAACAGCGTCACGCCGATCCCGCGCAGATGCTGCCGCACTTCGCCGAGTGCGCCGAAATCCACCTTGATCAGCATCGGGATGATCATCACCCAGATCAGCAAGCCGACGGGCAGGTTCACGTGCGCGACTTCCATCGCGCCGATCGCATGAAACACCGGCGGGAACAACTGGCCGAGTGCAATGCCGACGACGATGCACAGGAATACCCAGAGGGTCAGGTAGCGTTCGAAGAGGTTCATGCGTCGGCCAGTTTCTTCAGTTCGGCTTGCATGCTCATCCGATCCAGCTTTTCTATCGGCAGGTCTGCCAGCAACTCGATGCGCTTGCGCAGCCCGATCATCACCTCCTTGAACGCGTGGCGCTTGACTTCGTCGCTGCCCTGAACCTGAGACGGATCCGGAAAGCCCCAGTGCGCAGTCGCCGGATGGCCGGGCCAGATCGGGCAAACTTCACCCGCTGCGTTGTCGCAGACCGTGATGATGAAATCCATTTGCGGCGCGTCCGGTGCAGCAAACTCGTCCCAGCTTTTCGAACGTAATTTCGAAGCAGGGTAACCAAGCGTCTCGGCAATTTCGACGGCAAAAGGATTGACGCGCGAGCCGGGGGTGGAGCCGGCAGAATAGCCGACGAACTTCTTGCTGGGATCGGTCGATGCCAGCGCTTCGCCAATGACCGAGCGGGCGGAGTTGTGGGTGCAGAGGAAAAGGATGTTGTAGGTTTTCATAAGGACGGTTCTTTGGTTGTTTTCGCCAGCGGCAGGCAGGGCTTGCCACCACAGCAGTTTTCAAGCAGGAAGCTGCCGAGCGCTTGTGCCAGCGCCGTATTTGGCCGGTAGATCAGGTGGCGGCTTTGGCGCTCAACCAGCAGCAGGCCAGCGCGTGTCAGCTCCTTCAGGTGGAAGCTCAGCGTGGCGTTCGGTATGCCTAGCTTCTCGACCAGTTCGGAAGGCGTCAGTCCGCTGTCGCCGCGCTGTACGACTAGGCGGAATATGTTCAGACGCGTCTCTTGCCCGAGGGCGAGGAAGGCGGCAATGGCATCAGAATTGTTCATGTTTCCAATTATATGGAAACACATGACATCCTTATGACAGCGCTGATCTCATCGGGTGCTGCGTCATTGGATTGGATTGCCGTCCGGCAGTTTACGAGCCCCGCGGCAAAGGCATTGCAGGACAGTTGCGGACGTCATCGCAATTGCCGGATTCCGGTCGATCGATCAAATGTACCTTGCGCTCATTGTTCGCAAGGTACATCGAGCCGTGTTCAAGAAAACGTGTCGTTCATCAAAGTGCTGAACCACTTCTTCATGTCACTGTAATTGTCTTCGGAGGCCACCGTCGCGGCAATCGGCTTACCGCCGTTGTGCGAGGCCTGAACGTAATACGCGCCATCATACTGATACACCGCCGACAGCCACGTCGCCAGCGTGGCCGTGACTGGAGTGAAGCATGCCGAGTTCAGCACCGGCGCCAAGTTGGATGTTTCCCCGTATCCCGACAGCTCCAGCAGGATCGCGTTGGCACACGTCTTCGCCTCCTGGTTGGCGATGTGGCCGGCCTTCGGAATGCTGCCGGCAAAGCAGGCATCGCCAACGACATACACGTCCGGCTCGAGGGTGGATTCGAAGGTAACCGGATCGACCGGTGCAAATTTTCCATCCAATAAGCCAGCGTCAGCCAGCAGCTTTGGCGCGCGTTGCGGCGGAATCGGATTCAGGACAGCCGCATTCACGGTCACTGTTTCGGTCGTGTCGTTGACCCGACGGGTATACGTAACTTGTTTGGAAGGCGACGCACTCACATTGGTGATGCTCACGCCCGGACGGTAATCCACCGTGTAGCCGTAAAGACCTCCGAACGCATTCGTGAAATTTGTTTTTTCTGCCTGAATCTCGGCATTTTCATCCAGCACGATCACCTTGCTGCCGGGCTTGTACAGCCGCAGCCAGTCTGCGATCACGCAAGCTCGTTCGTAGGGGCCGGGCGGGCAGCGGTAGGGTGACTTGGGGATCGTCATGACCACATTCCTGCCGACCCCGGCTGTCATGCTTTTTATCTGGTTACGCAATAGCGTCGTTTGCGCGCCGGCCTTCCATGCATGCGGAATCAACGTGTCATACTGGCCTGCAGTCACACCCGGCCACAGGTCGAATTCCAGCCCCGGCGCCAGCACGAGGCTGCGGTAACCGACAGTGCTGCCGCTGCAACTCACGGTATGGGATTCGGCATCGATGCTGTCGACCGTTGCCTGAATCCTGACGATCCCGTATTTGTTGACCAGATTGGTGTAGCCGTAACTGAGGCTGGCCACGGTTCGTTTCCCGGTCAGCACCTCATTGCTCATGATGTTTGAGGTGTAGTTCAGATCCTTCTCGACCAGCGCGACCGTCAGGGTGTAATTGCTCCACATGCGCAGGTACTTTGCGATCGTCGCGCCTGCCATGCCGCCACCGACGACAACCACGTCGAAGTTCATCGCCTGTGCCATCACCTTCAAAGGAAGGCTGGAGGCGCATAGCGCTATTCCGGCATGGGCTGCGTTCAAAAGAAATTTTCTACGGGTCTGCATGTCGCCACCTATCGCAATTGGGAGAGATAATTCGCCAGTGCGCGCATCTGCGCATCGGTGTAACCCAATGCATGGGCTCGCATCACTTCGCCGTCCTCTTCCCCGTCTTCATCGGTGATGAACTCGCTCAGTTCGCCGTAGATTTCGGCATAACTTTCGCCCAGCAGGCGCTCGAATCCACCCGTTCCGTTGGTGCCGTGGCATTGGTAGCAATTGCTGGCCAGCTGCCTTCCGTCCAGCGTGCCCTGGGTCAAAGTCACCTTCAGATAGGCGGTCACCTTGCCTTTCAGATCCTTGAAGGTCACATTCGCCAGCCCTGTCGAGAGGCCCTTCAGCCGATATACCGCCGACGTGGTCGTACTGCTTATTTTCGTGACGGTGACCGAGGCCGTGTTGGTGTTCGAGATGCTGACAGTCCCGCTGACCGCGCTTAATCTGACATCCATCGTCGCCCCCGTGGCGACGGCGGCGCGGTTGTCAGCGGTCGATGTGATGTTCATTGAAATGGCGTGGCTTGAAACGCTGGCGCAGGCACACAGGAGCCCGAGCCCCAGCCTGATCGCAGTTAAAAAAGGCCGCACTGCTTTTTCTCCTTTTCGCAAAATGGTATTTGTTTTTATAACGCGAAAAGGCGTCGTCAAGAAAAGTGTTTTCCTTCGAGAATTGATATGAGTCAAAAATATATAAATGTTGGCAGGCGCCGGTCGCCTGCGATGTGGTGAACTGTGGCTTCGCCGGTTTCATCCGGCGGCGGTCAAACGATATTTAATTGGAAATTCTGGCGTGCCAGCGAGCGGGCCGTACGAGTAGTGGACGTTTGCGCGCCGGATCGCAACCTGGCGGCAGGACTTCCCGGTGCTGCGACAATTCTGCGGCCTGCGCCAAAGCAAAAATCATATAATTTCAGCTGTCGCCCGCGTTGCCATGCCATTCAAACAAAAAGTCGCATGTCCGTTCGTGCGGTCGATGGTCGTTATCAGTGCAGCCAGAAATCTCGCCAGGGTGCGACACCCGGCCACCAAAAACCAAAATGAAAAGTCAAAACAGAGGTTTCACACTGCTTGAATTGCTGGTCGTGATGGTCATCATCGGCCTGCTTGCCAGCTACGTCGGTCCCCGGTATTTTTCGCAGATCGGCCGCTCGGAAATCAAAACCACGCGCGCGCAGATTGATGCGATTCAGAAGGCGCTGGAGCAGTATCGGATTGACAACGGGCACTACCCGTCGAGCGAGCAGGGCCTGCCGGCCCTCGACAAGGCACCGGCCAACGAGCCGAACTGGAGCGGTCCTTACATGGCGAAGCGCCTGCCCCCGGACCCCTGGGGCAAGCCTTATCAGTACCGCAATCCCGGTCGCAACGGCGATTTCGACCTCTACTCATTCGGCAAGGACGGCAGGGAAGGCGGCGAGGGTGAAGCCGCTGATATCGGCAACTGGAACTAAGCGCCGCGCATCATGAATTACCGCATCGATGCGTTGGACGCCATGGGCCGGCTGGTAAAAGTCGACCTGGAAGCGTCTACGCCCGAGGATGCCGCACGCGTCGGAGCCGAGCGCGGCCTCCAGGTGCTCAAGGTCCGCGCCGCGCGTGCTGGATGGCAGTCGCTATTGCGCGTCAATCTCGCCGCGAAATTCCCGCTGCATCTGTTCAATCAGGAATTGCTCACCTTGTTCGACGCCGGCTTGCTGGTGGTCGAGGCGCTGGATGTGCTGATCGAGAAAGAGCCGCGCGACGACGTGCGCGAGGTCATGCGATCGGTGCTCGGCAGCTTGCGCGAAGGTGCCTCTCTGTCGGACGCGCTGCAGCCTCACCGGCACGCATTCCCTCTTCTGTACGTCGAGACCGTACGTTCGGGTGAACGCAGCGGTAACCTGCAGCAGGCGCTGCGCCGCTATATCGCCTACCAGACGCAGATCGACCAGTTCCGTAAAAAGATACTGACCGCATCGGTCTATCCGCTCTTGCTGATCGCCGTGGGCGGGGTGGTGGTGCTCTTCCTGCTTGCCTACGTCATACCGAAATTCAGCCAGATCCTGAATGAGACCGGGCGTGAACTGTCGTTTGCATCCCGCCTGTTGCTCAGCACCGGCGAGAGCATCGACCGCCATGGCGCAGCTTTCGGCTTCGGTTCGGCGATGCTCCTCGGCGGACTGGCGTTCGGGCTGTCGCGGCCGAAGTTCCGTGCCTGGTTGCGTGAGGGAAGCTGGAATGTTCCGATACTGGGCGAGCGCATGCGCGTCTACCAGCTGTCGCGTTTTTACCGGGCGCTCGCGATGCTGCTGAATGCCGGCATCC
>JACCDX010021850.1_pt1 | contig 99258 bp, 102 predicted proteins | sample 7449681 | NCBI WGS metagenome assembly JACCDX01 (sample SAMN15323450, study PRJNA562643) | freshwater metagenome | isolation source: river surface water | place: USA:Blue River Watershed | collected 2017-08-18
AAAGTCAAATAACATTGAAAGCAGATAGTTCTTCAGTAAACTCACAAATAGCAACAATTAATTCTCAAATAACAACAATAAACAATACAAAAGCGTTACAAAGTGATGTAAGTAATGCATTACAATCGTTACAAAGTCAAATAACATTGAAAGCAGATAGTTCTTCAGTAAACTCACAAATAGCAACAATTAATTCTCAAATAACAACAATAAACAATACAAAAGCGTTACAAAGTGATGTAAGTAATGCGCTAGTTGCATTAAGTGCACAAATAGCAGCAAATAGTGTACCAAGTAATATGGTAACAACGGATGCATCACAAACAATTAGCGGAACAAAAACATTTACAAGTGCGGTATCGTGTACAGTAACCCCAAGTTCAACAAATCATTTAACAAACAAATCATATGTAGATGGCTTAGTAGGAACAACAACTTATTTTCCTTCAAGTGCAACATTATCAACATTACAGTCAGGTTATACTAATCAAACAAGAAGCGTAAGAAACGAAATATATACATTTAAAAATTATAACGGCATAACAGGTAGTTTAAAAATGGTTTCGTCATCGTACGACGGTAATTATATTTTATTTGGTTATGCAAATTATTATAAACAAATAATAAATAATTCAATAGTAAGAGATCCCCCAAATATCCCATTAGCTGGATTATCAATTACAACAATGAAAGTATCATATACGGGTCAATATCAACTGATTATTTCGACAATGGGTGGAGACAATTCTACTGGAAATAATGTTTATAGATCAAATGATTATGGAAATACATTTTCAGAAATTGCGACAAATTCTTTACAGTGGACAGATGGTGCAATATCGGATGATGGTAAATATATTTTACTAACAGCAAATAGTAGTACTGGTGGAATAATATATTATTTTTCAAATCCATCAACACATGATAGAATTCAAACAAATTTAAATAGTATTTCTACACTAACAGTTGGTTCAACAAGTTATGCTTATCAACATTGTTGTATGTCAACGGACGGAAAATATATGTATATTGGTAGATATACTAATTATATTTGGAGATCAACTGATTTTGGTTCAACATGGAGTATGGGTTCTCATCCGATGTATAACGAATTACATAGTTTAACTTGTAGTGGTAATGGTAAAAATGTTGCAATATGTGCATATTTTAGTGCGGCACCGTGGCAAAATCAAACAAGAATAGGATTATCAAACGACTGGGGAGCAAGTTATGATCCATTTAGTGATGGAGTAGGAAATGCTAATTTATTATCTAATTATAAATCATTAACATTATCTTATGATGGAAAAATATGTTTCGCAATTAATAAAGATGGTCCATCAAGCGGTCAAAATTATGGAGGAATGTTTTATACAACATCAAATGCTTATGATACTAGTGGTAATGTTACCGGATATGCATCTTGGAGTACATTGTCAGATATAAATACAATGACTGGAGGTACAACGACGAATACCATGACTTCAAATAATTATCTAAACACAAATAACAATTCACTTTTAAGTGTCATAACTGAAAATTATTTTTATTATGCAACTGATGGATATAAATTAAATAGAGTTCCATTAAAAGATGTAAAATACTTACCATATTATCCTGAAAATCCAAATAATGGAACAGTTTTTTATGACACAACAATTTCAAAGTTTAGGGTATGGTATAATAATCAATGGTATTAAGATGTTATAAACCAAATGTATTTTCTTTAGTATATCCACAATACAAAAATCCATCATTATCTTTATAATCGTGATAAATATGTCCTATGACAGCATTAGTTGGTAAAATATGTCCGTTAACAGTTAAAAACAACGCTTCTTCAGAATGTAATTTGAGTCGTTGTCTAATAACCCAAATATATTGACCAATAGTTAAATCCCACGGAACTAAGTATTTGGTTTTATCAATAAAAGGTTGTAGTTTGGATAAAGGTTCACAAATGATGGGAATTCGATCAGGATATTTTTTTAAGACATTTTGAGATTCATTAAGACGTTCATCAAATGTGTATTTATTTTTAAATAAGTTATTGTTAGTTGTTAGATTAAGTTGTTTAAACATACCTTTTTAATATATAAGAAGTTATGTTTTTAAGATAATTTTTTTAAATTAGAAAATGTTTAAAGTCCAAATGTACTAGATAATAATCGATACCAGTGTGATTCATAAAGGAATAAACTATAATTGGCAGTAAAAAGTAGTACAATACCAAATAAAAAGAATAAGACTCTGCTTTCAGCGCCAATATATAATTTAGTTCCAGGCCAGAAATAAATGATCATTAAAATGGCCATACAAATGGTAAAAATGAATTCAGTGCGTTCTTTAATCCATTTAAATTTAGGTTCTAAAATCATAATTTGAACATTGTTAGTTCTTAAAGCGATTGAGTCAGCAATAGAAGATAATAAAAAGGCAACTTTAATTAAAATAGCAAAAAGAATGAAAAAGTCTAAAGTAGTGGTGAGTCTCATATATACCTTTTAGAAAAAAGGTTTCAACGAAGTAAAAAGCCAAAAATTTTATATATTTTTAAAAAGTATAGCAAAAAATTTTATACATTTAAAAAAAAAGGTTTCAACGAAGTTAAAAGTCCAAAAATTTTATGCATTTAAAAAAAGGTTTTAAACAAAGTGAATAAACGAAGTAAATATAAAAAACAATATGGGTATAAAATATAATGCCGTGTATAAAATCGTGCTTAATATCATTTATATTTGTTTTTGGTATGATTTATTTTTATAATGCAACATCATCAAGTAATATAGTTAAACAATATAAGTCAAGTTTAACGGGTGATTTGTTAGAAAGATATAATAAAATATCTAGAGAAAGACTAAAAATAAGTTATTACGGATACATTTTGGGATTAGTGCTATCATTGTTAATAATATATTTGGTAAAAATGAATACACAAACAAAGGTATGTACAACAATAGTAGTTACATTTTTAACTAACTATTTTTATTATATATTAAGTCCAAAATCGGATTGGATGTTGGATCATTTACATTCACCGGAAGAAATAAAATCGTGGTTAAAAATGTATAGAGAAATGCAGTATAATTATCATTTAGGAATAGTTTTAGGAATAATAGGTGCAGGTATACTTGGTTATGCGTTTAGATGCTGAGCCAAACGCATTAAAAGCGAAGTGAGTTTTTAAAACCATTTATAAGGATTAAAATTATAGTTAGTTTCGGCTCCTAAATGAATTAATCCATGAATTCCAAACGCGGCAGTCATCAAATATAAAAGTGTTAGTTGTTTAAAGTAATTAAGATGTATAATTTTGTTAAAATTTCTTAAAAATATGATTACCATCCAAAGTAAAAGGATTCCTGTGAAAAATAAAGAGTTAAGAGAAGGAGCGATTAAATAATCGGAAAGCATATATAATATAAGTAACAAATAAATAAATTAATTAATAAAATAAAATATCGATAAAATCAATTTGTTGAGGAATATTGTCTTGATAATCGTTGAAAAATCGTCTATATTTATAGATACAAATCCCTCCAATAATTACTGGCAAAGAAATAACACCAGTAAAAGCATAAATAGGAATCATTATAAACTAACAAAATAGAATAATAATTTTTATTTATTTTTTGTTTGCATTAAATGCGCATATTTTGCAGTTAATTTGTTCACAAATTTGTTTGTCATTAATGGTGCATTCAATATGTTTTTTACAACAATGTATATACGAACGTTTACAAATGACAGCACAAGGTAATCCTATAAAATATTTTTGTCTTTCTTGTGATCCGCATCCAAAACAAGTAAATTGTTTATGACAAATATAACAAGTTAAATATATGCAATTCTCACAAAAATATTTGTTGCATAATTCACATAGTATTTTATAATTATCCGTAATACAATTACAGGCCATTTTTAGTAATATATTGTGCTAGGTTTCTTTAAGTTCTTTTTTCAATATATTATTTAATTTTAAAACAACTTAAAGACAACTCGTCTATATAATATGCGGGTAAGCGAAGCGACAGGTAAGTAAATTCAGTAATTATTTATAAAATAATATATTAATTTTTCAAATATATATATAGGGTAGCCTTGTTTTCGTACAGCAAATATAAAAATAAAACAATATTATTATTTGAAAACAGCAAAAGGGGCGACTAGCTCAAAAACGTTAGCAACGTTGAGGTAGAGGGATCGAAACCCTTGTTGTCCAAATGAAGTTTTTTACAGCAATTATTATGTTTGAGGCGACAGAAGAGTTGTCTACCGGAGACGGAAAGTCCAATGCGACCTTTATATTTTAATTAATATAATGGCATCTAAAATAAAAACTCGCATATTAGCACGTATAGCTTAATGGTATAGCATTGGGCTGCAGTCCCAAAGGTTCCTGGTTCGAGTCCGGGTATGTGCTTACAATTTGTATCTAACAGCAAATATAAAAATAAATTTGGGTTTTATCAAAAAATGATACAAGCAAACTAAGGCCGCCTGGCTTAATTGGATAAAGCGTATGCCTTAAAAGATTCTAGGTTCCTAAGGCTTGCCTGCTTTGCAAGTCCTGGGGTGGTCGTTTAAATAGTATTATCTAACAGCAAAAAATAATTAAAAAAAATGTATTTTTAACAAAAAGATAATAGCAAAAGCACTTGTAATTTAGTGGTAGAATACGCCGTTGCCAACGGTGATACCGGGGTTCACAAGGCACTGCGTTTCGCAATTCCCCGCGAGTGCATATAACGTAGTACCTTTGGTATAACGTAGTACCTTTGGTATAACGTAGTACCTTTGGTATAACGTAGTACCTTTGGTATAACGAAGTACCTTTGGTATAACGAAGTACCTTTGGTATAACGAAGTACCTTTGGTATAACGTAGTAAGCATCGATGGTTCAATGGTAGAATGCTTGACTTCCAATCAAGTGACCCGGGTTCGATTCCCGGTTGATGCATTTGAGGGCTTAAAAGAATGATGGATTCCAAATCCATTGGTCACAGGTTCAAGTCCTGTAGTTCTTAGAATAAAACAAAATAAAACAATTTATTCCCACTTGTCTATCGATTAGGATGTGACCCTTTCAAGGTCAAGGGCGGGGTTCCTAAGGCTCGCCTGCTTTGCAACTCCCCGGTGGGAAATTATTTCTCGTTCTAAAGGACATCTCATTTTTCTGGAGTTCAGAGAAATTTAAAATATGTTTCATACAGCAATTTAATAGGTAAACGAATTATCTTGAATAATTTTATTGGGTTCCTAAGGCTCGCTTGCTTTGCAAATCCCAAAAATGAAACTAGTAACACAATAATCTATAAGCTCGTATAATGTATCGGTTTCGCATAACGGTCTTATAAGCCGTTTGGCTGGGTTCAACTCCCAGTATGAGCATTAAATAATAATAATATTATATTATTATTATTTCAATATTTTTTCCATTTAAAACCCGCTGCAGTATAATTTTCTTTATTACATGTTTTAGATAAAAAAGTGGTAGATACATTTACAAATCTAGCAGCTTCTGATATGCTATAAAATGTATTTATTAAATTTCCTTGTAAATCATATTGTTCAACTTTTTTTGCGGTGCCTTGATTATTTTTATAATATTCTTTTAATGAATTGCTTATTTTTTTTCCTATTTCCGGATTATCTTTATATAAATTTAAACGTTTTTGAATTTCTATATTTGTATATTTTTTACCATATCGATGATTATTTTTTCCTTTCATTCTTTCACTCATTTTTTTTATTTTATCTTCACTTAATTTTTTTCCAAAATTTGGATTATTTGAACCTAATAAATTTTTACTAATTAATTTTTTAGTATATTCATTATGTGTTCTATTATTACCTCCTGGTAATAAATTATAACCATTTGGATATATTGTATTATATTTTTTAATATATTCTTCTTCATATTTATTTGTATCTTCATTAAAACATATACAAATAATTTTATATGTAAAATTATTAATACCATACTTTTGATATGCATTATATAATATTTGTCCAACTGTTTTATGTTTTAAATTTTTATGAGAATTCCATCTTTTATATATGTCAGATTGTATGGTTTGACCAACATATTGTTTACCATTTATTAAATTAGTTATAATATAAATAAAACCCATATTATATTCTTATAATTTTACTTTTATATTGTTTTAAAAAAAGATATAAAATACTTATTACCAAAGGTTACTGCGCTTTTAAAATGTTTTAAGATGTATTGAATTATCAATATAATGTATACCTAATTCTTCATTTAACATCATTATTGGTAAATTAATATTAGGATCAGTTAAATTATTATAAATAAATTTATAAACGTAATTGTTTTTTGGTCCAGTAATAATAATATTTCTATTATCAAGTATACCTTTTTGTAGATCATTACAATAATTTATTAAAAACTTAAAATCTTTTGTTTGAAGAGAATTATAACAAATTTTATATAATAAATAAATTTCATCAATATTATTATGTTTTTTAATTTGTGGTCTATTTAAATAAAATATATTATCAGAATTATCATCAGAATAAAAGCGATTATATCGTTTTAAAACAGGCATAACTAAAGAATCATTTAATTTAGGTAATGGAACTGAATCAGGATGAGCTAAAGATAATTGCATTTTTGTTAGTATAATAAAAAAAGAAATAAAATAATGAATTTAAATCAATTTTTTTAATCATTTGATATTTTGGATAAATTAGTTTTTTGTATTGAGCCGTCATAATTTGAATAATAAATATTTTGAACAATATAACCCTTTTTAGGAAATAATGTCCGCATATTACTGATACATTTTATACAAGGTAAAGACATTGTTAGTTGTTTTGACTTTGTAAATCGCAAAACTAACATATTTATCTTCTTCTTTCTCCTTATTTTAGGCAGCTTATTAATAGCATCCCGTTCAGCGTGTATGGAACAAGTTGGTGTCTTGTAATTTTCTGAATATAAAGGAAAATGATTTTGTCCGAAACTTAGAACTTTGCCTCCCTCTTTTTCGAAACAACAAGCCATATGAAAGAATGTTGTATTTTCATTACAAACGCATTTACTAACATCCGTTGTCTGTAAATTAAAACGTTTTTTATACATAATGTCGATTAAACCGTCCATATTAATAATTTGTTAGATAAAACAAAGTATTATAACGAATATTTTTTCAATTTTTTATTATTATAATAAATAACATATTAAAACTAACATATTAATTATAAAATATAATGATTCCGAAGATAATTATACAGACGTATAAATCAAAAAGTAGTTTAACAGGTGATGCAAAAGAGTTTGTTAAAAAAATTAAAAAGTTACATCCTGATTATAATATAATGTATTTTACAGATGAAGATATTGATGAATTTATGAAGACAAATTTTCCGCAATATTTGGAAAAGTTTAATTCATTTAAGTATAAAATACAAAAAATAGATTTCTTTAGATATTTGGCAATATATTTTTATGGCGGATTTTATTTTGATGTGGATGTTGAACTAACAAAAAAATTAGATGAATTATTGGGATTTAAATGTATATTTCCAGTGGAATTTGATTTAGGTACAATAGTTCACTTTTTATCGAGTATGCAAATACCAGATATAAAAAAGTATAGTGGAATTCAAACGCTAACAGAACAGTTAGGACAATATGCATTTGGTGCAGAAAAGGGAAGTCCATTTTTAAAGCAATTAATAGACAATATAGTAATGAATTTAATTCCGGATGAAAATATACCTGAAAACAATAAGGAAGAATATGTTTGTTGTAGGACAGGTCCAAGAATAGTTACACTAACATATTTTAAATATGCAAATAAGAATGAAGTATATTGTTTAAAACCGAGAGGTCAAATGCAGAATATGGTATTTGGTGATTATGGAAAACATTGGCATCAAGGGTCGTGGAAGAATCATTCGGAATAAATAAATTATTTCATAATGTCGAAACTCCATATTCCATCTTTGCTTCTTTTAAGTCCTCCAGCATAAGTATTTGTTGCATCCAACAAGTCCGTTGGTCTTAATGTTCCATTTTTAAATTTTTTTAGATTTTGCGTTTTGTAAGGTTCAGCGAAATATTCTAAATATTCTTTAATGTCTTCTTCGGTTTCTGGAGTAATTTTAATTATTTTTTTATATCCGCTTTCTATTGCTTTTAGTATATTTACTAGTTTATTTTTGCCATTATAATTATATATTTTAGAATATACTCTTGAATTTCTATAAGGTTTTTTAAAATCAAATTTAAATAAACTAACAACATCTCCTGGTTGTATTTTCATAGGTTTATTTAACAGTTCTTTAGATAATGGTTGGCCGTTACCATTATGTGCTTTCGATAAAGGTTCTTTTAAATCCCACGTAATGCTGCAATCACAACCTGACATAATTATATATAATATAATATATATATAGCAAAAAACAACTTAAAGACAACGTATTAATATAATATGGGAATGGTTCCTTACAGCTAAATTAAAACATAAGACTTCTAATCTTAACCGTTGATTTGGAACTAGCAAAGATAGATGCACGGATGTCCGAGTGGTCCAAGGAGCCTGACTTAATTTACATAACGTAAGAGGATGACCAGGTATCGTAAAGATTCGCGCGTTCGAACCGCGCTCCGTGCAGAAAAAATATATTCTATGATATAAATATAAAGATTACATTATATTATTAAATAATGGAAAATAAAAAATATACGAAACCAAAATGTCCTCATAATAAAATTAAGGCAAAATGTATAGAATGTGGTGGTGGTTCAGTTTGTGAACATAATAAACAAAAAATTTATTGTAAAGATTGTGGAGGAACAGCTATTTGTGAACATAAAAGAATAAAATATAGTTGTAAAGATTGTAAAGGGAGCAATATTTGTGAACATAATAAACGTAAAAGATTATGTGTAGAATGTAAAGGTTCTGGAACTTGTATACACAATAAAAGGACTGATTCTTGTAAATTTTGTAATATTAATAATTATTTAATTAAATTACAGAGAGATTGCATTAGAAGAATATTTTTAAAATCATCAAAAATTGTAAAAAATCAATCTACACTAGATTATCTTGGATGTACAATAGATTATTTTAAAGAATTTATTATGAGTAAAACTAATGAAAATATTTGCATTAATGATATGCATATTGACCATATTAAACCTGTATCTGTATTTAATTTAAACAACATTGATGAATTAAAAGAATGTTGTCATTATACAAACTTTCAACCATTAACAAGTAAAATAAATTTATATAAATCAAATAAATGGTCTAATACTGATGAACTATTCTGGAGAAATAATATAATTTTTAATGATAATTATAGAGATATATATTTGCCAAAAATTTAATATTATAAAACAATTTAAAGATATTTTACTTATTTAATATGGAATAAATTCCGTTGGATATTGCATACAAATTAATGTTAATGTTTATGATTATTGAAAATAGGCCAAATATCCATTATTCTAAGGTAACCAACTTTACTAAGGATTCAGCACTTCAGTTGAAGGACGCTTCAACAATTTGCCGTTCGTAGCGCGGCAATGAGATAGAATCCATTACAGCAATTATAAATTTAAATAAATTAAAATAATAGAGTTGTGGGAAATGTTATCTTACATATTCTTCAGCCAGCGATGGTGGTATAGTTTATAGTAAGAGACCAACTTGTACCGAAGGTAGCTTCGCTTGTCAGGTTGCTTTTATCTTGAAAAGATAATTGATGTGGCGTTTTGTGTATTTTGGCGGCTAAATAAATACATTTAATTGTGGTCCTGTGATGTAACGGCAGCATTTGAGACTTTGACAAATATTTTTAAAGCAATCTCACCATCCGAGTTCGAATCTCGGCAGGACCTTTTTATAATATTAATAATTAAAAAACTTATTAATATTAAATCAGATTAATTAGATAAATATTGATTCAAGCTGACGGCAGAAATATCGACAAAAGTGTCACTAGAAATTTGTGGTATTTGTGTGAATCTATTTTGACTAAGGAATGTTCTCATATTTGTTAGTAAATCTTTAAAATTAATGGTAATTCCTTTTTGATCAATAATTCTTAAAAAAGAATAAGTTAAAGCTCCAGTATAAGTTTTAACTCCATTAGAAGTAACAGTTGCGTCCGCACTGGTTTGCAAATCAGTGCATCCAGATAACATAAATACTTGGCCTTTGCCAATAGGATTAATTTTTGGATTAGATGTTATAGAAAATGTGTTAGTTGAATTTGTACTAATATTATCAGTCATATAATTGAATTTTAAATCAAAAACAGTTCCACTATAACAAGCGTCAATTAATCCGAACATTTTAACGCCATCAATAATATTAGATCTAATAGCAGAATTAATTTCATCATCCTTAATACAAGTAGATGTTGATAATCCATCAAGAGGAACTAAAAGCTGATCTTTACCGGATAATTCAGTTCCATCTAAATTAATGGAATTTGTTCCGTGACCGCTATAACCGAAAAATAAAGTGTCGCCAGATTTTGCATTTTTAACTAAGTTAGTTAGATTATTAAGTATGTTATTTTTGGTTGGTTTAATTAAAGTATCATCAGTAATGAAAATAATATTTTTGTCTTGAAATCCGCATTTATTAATAAGAAGATTCTTCATATTAGTGACATCATTTATACAACCATCAAGTTGTCTAGATGTGCCTTTATAATTTATGCCAACTAACAAAGCGTATTTGGTTGGTACAGAAGTTTTTACAAAAGTAGTTGTTGTAATAGGTTTTGTATTAGTAACTGGTTTTGCAGAATATAAAACAGATGCTTTTGAGTTAGTTTTTATAGAATTTACGATTAATACATATTCATTAATTTTTTTTTGAATTAATTGTTGTTTTACGCTATTAGGTAAAAAAGATGATTTAACATTTTTAATATACTGAGATAATTTTGCTTGATTATTTGCTATAATTTGTTCTGTCATATATTATAACTAAATAAAATATATTTTAAAAACAATTTAAAGACAAATTATTATTATAATATGTAAAGGATACGAACAGCAATTAATAACAACAAAGCTGATGCAGCACCGTTTGTCCTGGCCTTGTGCTGAACAAGTGTTCTAAGGAGTCTAGTATCCTGTATTTTGCACCTGGTTTTAAAGAGTGCCAGCATTTTATATTTATGGGTCGATACTGCTCATTCAGTTCATTGATAAGTTATAGTAATGGAGATTTTTGGGCTAACATACAAAAATTGTTGATTTTATTATAATGGGTCATCTCATCAAATATATAAATATAGTTGGAGATTTTAAGAACTATTTAAAACGGGGTGTTAAAGACAACCCGGTTAACTCAATGGCAGAGTGCCAGCCTTTTAAATCTGTGGACCGAACTTCTAATTCGAGTTCCATTGATAAGTAATAATAACGGAAATTCGGGGGCTAACATACCTGCGTTAATGATATTATTATTATGGGTCACCATGCGATGTGGAAAGCTGGAGGTTGTGGGTTCGAGTCCCATGCCGGGTGTATTAAGACGAATTATTAAAGGACAACCATTATAAAAAATAATTGATATAATTTTTATATTATAAAAAGTGTTATAATATAAAGATACAATAAATATGGCAATAGAAATGAGTCAATTTAACAAAATATACAATAAAAAATTCGAATACTTAATAGGAAAAAGATTTGTGTCAAGTAAACCGAATTTACAAAAAGTACAAATAAAAAAAATAGTAGAAGAAATAGATACAGGTAAATATGAAATATATATAACGAAAAATATGATAACATATAAGAAGGAATTTGGTTCAATAATGCAGCTATTTGATTATTATTATAATCGCGGATACACTTTTGAAATATAATTGGCTCCGGAAATTTCTGCCAAATTTACCGGAAATTTCTGGTTCTAAAAAGCCGCGACCAAATACTACTATCTGCCGCACTTTTTGAATTCAAAACATTTATTGTAAACGGACAACTATAATCCGAATCTAATGCTACACACGGATCACATTTATTCTTTTTAAATGTAAAACCAGGAATTTCTGATTCCATTTTCGCCGGATCAATACGCATTTTTTTTTCTATTGGAGATCCGGATTGTCTATCTATTCCGTTAAAAATTGTCTTTTCCATATATGAATTTCCGTTTGAATCTGTCGCACATTTTATCGTATTATGTGGTAAAGATGCATAATGATATTTTTGGTTGTTAGTTGGACTAACTCCTAAATCTATTCCACTTAATAAAAATTCTCCTTCTTTTGTATTCCAAGCTAATAATTCTGTTATTGCATTTTTATTATATAAACGCATATCTTTATTTAATGATACACCTGGATCTACCTTTATGATTTTATTATTGCCTACAGCTATTAAATATTGTCTAATTAATTCATCATCCCAATTCCAATAACCTGAAGACAAATATGACTCCATTTCTTCAGGTGACACTTGTTTCTCTAAAATTGACATATCAAAATGATGATTGTTTTCATTTACGGTTTTCTGATAATTTAAAAAACGATGTATCAAGTCATTGGTAAAACCTTCTTCAATATTAAAATAAAATCCTAATCCAAATTTAAACAAAACTTTACGAATTATAAAAATGAAACAAACTAACAAAATGAAAATTAATATATACTTTTTTATATTTTTATTTATGTGCATTTAAAATAAAAATATATTATATTTATTTAAATTTAAATATAGAAACCATAACCGTATCCCATATGAGAAAATCTATAAAGAATCATAAAAACAATCGCTAAACCAACACCTAAATTCATATTATACATTAAAGCCAATAAAATGAAGGCTACTAAAATTAAATTGCCTAAAAATGTATCAAACAAATTTACAAAAAGACTTGGAACAGCAAACATTACAACCCACAAAGCAACTAACAAACTAATTAAACCGACAACAAGATTAAGATTCTTTTTGGAAAAGACACTACCAAATGAAAGACTCATTTTATAATATATAAAAATAAAATAATTAAAAAATTAAAACAACTTAAACGCATTTTAATATATTTAAATTAAATATGAATAGATTAGTATTAATAAGTCTAATAAATAAATCATGGTTTAATCAGTTAGTTCAGTTCCTTAAAGAAAATGAAGATTTTGTGCGATTATTACCCATTGTCGCTTTTGATGAATTTCCAACTGGATATAATAGAAATCCTTATGAAAATAATCACGAAAATCCTTCCACTATTTTTGAAACACTAATTTATGGAATATCAACTGGTGGATTTACGATGGCACAAGGGAAAAAAGAATATGCTAAAATTTTACGGTATATAAAAGAAAATGATGAGTTTGCTGACGATCAACATTTTCCTTTTAAAATTCCTCCTAAAAAATTAAAAACGTATCACGATATATTTAAAATTTTGAATCAAAATAATATTAAACCTAAAGAAATGCAATTTGAGCATATTGAATTAATCAAAGATGTTGTTGGTGTTACTGCCAATAATTTAGCCGTATTATATTTGCTATATGCTGACATTAATGATGAACGCGTTTTACCTTATCACGACGACCAATTTAAAGATGGTATGCAAAAATATTATCAATTACCGGATAACTATACTAAAGAAGATTTACAAGCTTTAACTGCAAAATGGACTAACAAAAAGGTTGGGATGATGTTTGTTATACAATATTTACATTATTCACAGCATTTAGATAATCAAGAAACCGAAACACAAACAACTTAAGAAAGATCAAGTTAAATTAAAAAGTCAAATTTGCTTTTATAATTTGGCTCCGCTAACGCCAGTCCCTTTGGACCTTTGCAAAAGGTGGATAAAAAATTGAAATACTTTTTAAAAATATACATCAAACATATTTAACCGATAATCAAATTTCAAATAATGAGTTCGTGTACCATTTGTTTTACTTCCGGTCATAATCGTCGTAATTGTCCTTTATTAACAAGAAATATCGATCAATATACACACGATTCTTTACCATCATATGCAGACGATTTAACTATTAATGAAAATAATATTATGCAAACACAAAATATAATACAACCTACTAGAATTCAAACAAATAATAATAGAATTCAAGAAATAAACTACTTAAATCAATTGGAGGTACGATTAGAAAGGCAGGAAGAATTAAATAGGATGCACCAAACGCATTATGGCAATATAATTTACCGAATGCTTTATAACAACGGAATTAGTAATGAAGATTATATACCATTTGAAACTCCAAAATGTAAATTTAAAACGTCAAATTTAAAAAATGAAATAAAAGAAAACTTTGATTGTCCTATTTGTTATGAGACTATAAATATAAGTATAACTAACAAGTACTGTCAATTCTCTTGTGAACATATGTTTTGTAATAGTTGTGTTAAATTACAAACTGAGAAAAATACAAAGATAAGTTGTGCTTTATGTCGTAAAAATATAAGAACAATTTATACAAATGATAAAGAAACATTTGTATAAATATATATAAATTAATTTATTAACATAATATAATAATGAAGCTATTTCAATTAATATCCAGTAAAAAACGTTTTTTTACGTTATTATTTATTAATTTGTTAGTTCAATTAGGAATTACATATTGGGTAATGCAAAAAACAAATAATACAATTAATTTTTGGCCCATATTTATTGCTTCATTAGCAGTACTATTAATAATGTTGTTCGTTCAAATGCCAATGCCATTTAAATTTATACTATTTTGTATTTTTTCTTCATTGAACGGTTTATTACTAACAAATTTGAAAAAAGCAAAGAGTCCAGAAGTAATAGATTTAGCTATCAAAGGTGCGTTAACAATATTTGGGTTCACATTTGCGGCAGGTTTAGCTTTGGCAACAGCTGGTATTAATTTAGGTGCAAAATTGGGATCACTATTATTTTGGTCTTTGTTAGCATTAATAATAGCGCGTTTGGTATTTATAGGAGGTATGCAAATGTCTGGAGCAAAAAAAATATTGGCATTTTTAGGATTATTAGTATTTGCAATATACGTAATATATGATACAAATAGAATATTACAGCGTAATTATGCTGGAGATTTTATTACTGCATCAATGGATTATTATTTGGATATATTAAATTTATTTTCAAATTCAACAGAAATGAATAGTTAAATTAATATAATTAAATATATTAATATATTAATAATGACAAAAAAAATAATAGATTGTTTTACTTTTTATAATGAATTAGATTTATTGTTATATCGGTTGGAAATATTATATGATGTAGTTGATTATTTTGTGATAGTTGAGGCAAATCACACATTTGCCGGTAAAAATAAGCCACTTTATTTTAAAGAAAATGAAGAACTATTTAAAAAATATATTAATAAAATTATTCGTATAGTTATAAATTTGCCTTATTTAGTTCCAAATATAAATTATGAAAAAAAAGAACAATGGAAAAATGAAAGTCAACAAAGAAATGCAATTAATTTAGGAATAAAAAACATTAATTTACAACCAAATGATTTAATTATCATAAGTGATTTAGATGAAATTCCTGATCCAAATACTTTAATAAAATTAAAACATAGCGTTAATAATATTCAAAATGGTTATTCGTTAATACAAGATTTATATTATTATAATTTAAATACAAAATGTAATATAAAATGGGATAAAATTAAAATCGTTACATATGAATATTATAAAACTAGGTCGCCTCAAATGATAAGAAACACAGGAACACATATTTTACCTATTTTAAAATATGGAGGATGGCATTTATCTTATTTTGGTGATAAAAAATTTATAAAAAATAAATTAGAAAATTTTTCTCATCAAGAATTTAATAATAATAATTATGCAAATCTAGATTACATTGAAAATAAATTATCTAATCAGCAATCACTTTATAATTTTGTCACATGTTTTAAAATAAATATTTCAGACAATAATTATTTACCACCAAAATATGACATTTATTTAACAAAATATATTTTATAAATTAGTAAACATTAATCCTCTAGCAATACACCATACATATGGTGGAATATTATATTTTACATAAGAAAATTCTTCAGATATTTTTTCAGAATTCAGTCCATTATTATCAATGAAATTTAATTGAATATTATAAAACCCACTACTATTATCAGAGACATTAATATTGGACTCATTATTAGTACCTAATATGAATTCATTATGACTTATTTTACAATGAAAATTTTGCATTATAGAAGTGTTATCTATTTGTACTTGACCTTCTATAAATGCGCAATTATTTTTTTTGTTATGACGAGTAATAATAAATTTGTTAGTTTGATTCATAATTATTTATATATTTTATTTTATATTTAATATGTTTTAAAATATATTAAATACAACGCATTATATAAAAATATAAATGTCTACAAGCCAATATTCACAATTTGTTAGTTCATTATCTTTAAAAAACCATAATAATTTTATGCATTTACAAATTCTTCCAGAAACTCCAGAATTGGCGGAGATTTATCAAAAAGCAGCTACAACGCATAACAATAAAATTATAAATGATGCATTCTATGATTCTGGATTTGATTTATATTTACCAGAAGACACATTTTTTCCAACTGGTTCCATTTCAAATAAAGTAGATTTCGGAATAAAGTGTAGTGCAACTATATTAGATTTAAGTCGTAACCCTAATACAATTACAAATACGGGTTATTACTTATATGCCCGTTCATCTATTTCCAAGACGCCATTACGTGTAGCAAATAACCAAGGAATCATAGATTCCGGTTATAGAGGGTCAATAATAGGAGTATTGGATAATATATCACAAAATACGAGTTATGAGGCAAAAAAAGGTGACAGATTGATGCAAATATGTGCACCAAATTTAATGCCAATTTATGTTAGCATTGTCACCGATTTAGGGGAAAAGACATCAAGAGGGGAAGGTGGTTTTGGTTCAACAGACGGTATTAAATGATTAGTTTTTTAAACCCCTATATAAAGATGCTTTCCAATACCAAGGATCATCATATACTATTTTGATGTCCAAACCATTATCAAGTCGTGATTTAACAAAGAGAGCATTTTCATTGTTAAATAAATTTTTAAAATGAATAAAGGCGCGTTTAAAATTATTATTTCCTTTTCCGTTGATAATATCGACGCGTTGTATTTGTCCGATATTAAGTTTATTGAAAGTATTATAAATATCTTTATAAGTTACATCGGAGGAAATTCTGGGGATACATAGGCTATATTTTTCGTCGGGTTGTTGTTGCATTTTGTTTATGAAAGCAAAAAGCAAAGGCAAAAATAAATCAATTTTTTATCCACCTTTTAAAAAGGTGGAGCCAAAGTATAAGAAAAAAATATATGTCTCATTTATTCAAAGTTTTGTATGCATTTTTATAGGGAACCAAGGTTCCCCTATGATCTCCCTTTACCCTTATGGGTTTGGCTCCACCTTTTAAAAAGGTGGATAAAAAAAATTGAAATGCTTTTTAATCTTTATAGATTCTGTATAATTAAATACATACAAATCAAGTTTTAAAAGCTACAATAATCTATTAATACAAGATGTCTTATAAGAATTCTAAGAAAGTTGCTCCTGCTCCTACCAAGTATTGCAAGGTTTGCCACGACGCAGGTAAGTCCGAATCAGAATATCGCTCTCATTTTATAAGGGAAACCAAAGATCCCAATTCGAAGATTTTATGTCCCACTTTATTGGCAATGGAATGTCGTCATTGTTTTAAGAAAGGTCATACCGTTAAGTATTGTCCTACCATTAAGAAGTTTGAAAAGGGAGAAATTCGTAGAGCAGCTCAACCTACAACTGCTTATGCTGTTGCAGACCCTAAATATAAATCTAAAAATACGAATAAATTTGCTCAGTTTGAATCGGATAGTGAAGATGAAGAACCTATAAAGGAAGTTGTAAAGGAAGTCGTGAAGGAAGAGGTTGTAGAAGAATTTCCGGCATTAGTTTCAAATACTAATAAAAATACAAGTACAAATGCAAATACTCCATCGGTATTTAATTTTAAGGCTGCGTTAGAATCGGAGGCAGAGCCGAAGCCATTAGTAATAAAGCAAGTAATTCCCCCATTATATAAGCCAAAGCAAATGGCAAAGATAGACTGGACGGCAATGTCAGATGACGAGGAAGAGGAAGAGGATGATTTTGATTTAGAATCGGATAACGACTCATATATGAGTAGAGGTGATGTGTGGGCTTTGGCTGATAGATATGAAAGGGATGATGATTGGTAAAAATAGTTATTTATTAACTTTATTTTGATTATCTGCAAAAGATTGAAATAAATTAATTATACATTGTGTATGAAAATTTTTAAATTGTTTAACATATTTATATTTATCAAATTTAGTTTTTCTTAAAAATCTATTTTTTTCTTTTATGTTTGATTTATTTAAAAGTGACTCAGATATGTTGTTGTTAGTTATGAGGTCTTCTAATAACTCATTATTTTTTTTTATAATTTCTTCATCAGTAAATATGTATTTTTTACTGTCTTCAATTAATTCTTCCATATTCATACATTTTTTAAATTCAAAATATTTAAAATCATTAGAAAAATATTGATTAATATAACTAACTAACAAATCATCATAATGTTCAGTATATGCTTTTTTATCTTTGGATTCATTAAGAATAATATTATCTTTGATTAAATCTCCGTGTTTTATTTCTTTAACACCTAACGTAAATAACATATTAATTAATTCTTCGTTAAAATTTTCAAAATTACAAATATAATCAATACAAATATTACCATTTAAATCAGTAATATTATCATATTGACTAATAAAGCCGTGCATATACGCATAATTATTTACTTTATCTTTGTTTAAAAAGAAGTTAGTTAGTGACATTTTAAAAGGTATATTTTTGCTTTTAATTTTATTATGCCTTAAATAGCTCCAAGAAGATACAAACCGATCATATGGATTCCTAATAAAAGTGAATTTAGTATATTTATTCCACTTTTCTAACGTAAGACCATTTAATGATTCATTATTTTTAAGTATTTTTAGTATATATTTAACTAAACCTCCATATTGTTTAATATTATATGATGCAAAATCTTTATTTTTATTAGTTAAACTTTCAGTTTCTTCATTAAATAAAATAAGTTTAAAGTTATAACAATGTTCTAAAACATTTTTAACATAAGTTCCACCATTTTTAGGTAAATGAATATAAATAGCCTCTAATTCATCATTAATAGCAATCATTATTTAATAATATATAGTTTTTTTTATTAGTATTTAAATTTATTATTTTTAAATAATTTTATATTATAAGTATATTAATGCCAACAACTATAAATATGCCGAGTCAGAATATGCTACCTTTATTAATAAAAGCATTACACACAGACAATATAGTAAATTTATATGTAACAAAAACGGACACAACATTTACAATTAATTTAAGGAAATATAGGAAGATTCCTAAAAAAATATTTAATAATATAAAATCAAAACCAAATTTTAAAAGTATACGACAAAAATTCATATTAAGGAAAATCGTAAATAATATAAATAAATTAATGTGTCAACACATTAAAAATACTGTATTAATAAAATCAGATAGTAAGCAAGTATATACACCATTAAGTTCAGAACAAGCAAAAAATGAGTTTAAAAAAACTTTAATATATAACAAATTTCAAAATTATTTATTAATAAATAATTTATCATAATATAATAGATGAGTAAACTAACAAATATTTCTTTTCATATTTCTTTAGGTTCAAACTATTATCCAAATTATTCAATGCTTAGTCGTATTAATAAATTTACTAATGATATTGTCGAATCTACTGTAAATTATATTAAGAATAAATTTATTTATCAACCTTGTGATGTACCAATGACTAAACCAATTAGTTTAAAAGTTATAGCAACTAACACAACTGAATTACAACTGCAATCGAATATACGATATGGAAATGGGTTTAATGTTACAGATATTGAAATAACTAACAAATCAATATATTCAGGAAACCCAAATCCAATAATATCATATGATTATGATAAAAGCACATCCACATTAAATATATTAATAAATAGTTCTTATTCAGATAAATCTATTTTTTTAAAGGTAATTGGATATAAAAAGATCGGAAAATGTAATCAGCCGTATGTATTTACAGGAAAATATTATCCGCCAAAATCAATAATTCCTATAACATAAATTTTAATTTAAATATAAAAAATTTAGATAAATATATAATTTTAATTTATATATTTATATATAGTAATGTCTTGTAATTCTGTATTTGAAGTTTACGATGGTATAACGAACAAATATAAAGCAAAGCTAAACTTTAACGAAAGTTGGTCTATGCCCGGTTATACAACTCCCTCATTCCAAATTAAATATCCGAATATTAAACCGTCAGTATTTACAACCTCTGGAGGAGATTTAGCATCTTGTACAACAACAACTACTACAAATACAAATACATATAGTGGTTTAAATTCTTCAACTACAACGTCGGGATGGAATGTATACCAAACAACTTATACAACTAAAGATGTAACAAAGCATTATAATGTGCACTTATATCCCTCTAATTTGTTTACTACAAGTACAACAACAGTACCTGGAATTGAATTATGGCCTTCAATGGGATTTTCAATTGATGCGGACGAGGTTCCTCTTGTTATTGAGGCAACAGCTGGAGCCGGAATTACGACGTTTGGAGCACAACCTATTTCTGCGGCATCCGTAACAATTGAACCGTGTACTATAAATGCAAATATAAGTATAGGAGAAACAAATATTCCATTACCTTTACAGATTTTAACACCAGTTGAATTAGGTATTAATGATGTAGCCGGACAAACACCAACGTTTGATCTTGAATTACCATTATCATCAAATGAATGGTCTTATTCTTATCCGTTACCATCAGATCCTGATGTAACTATCGCTTATACTTTTTCTATTGATACGAATTTAATATTTTGTTTAAATCCAGAAGGTGGTGCAGGAACAGGAAATTTACAAATAGAATTTTCAATATCATTTAGTTTCGATATTAATGACGATACAATTGCGGATTCTTTTGTAGCTTCTTTTGAAGTACCATTTATTCCCGCTTTTGAACCGGTTGATGAATAAATGATTTTTAAAATATAATAATAAAATATAATAAAATAAAATAATAAAAATAAAAAATAATAAAATACAAATGAAAACAAAATATAAACTAACAAAAAAAAAAAAAGAGCCATATAAATTGGAAATAAGTAGTATTAATGATGAATATAAAGAAATAATAAATAATACGATTTTATTATTTGTAAATGGATTCAAAGAAGATAATAATTTATTTTTAAACGTAGAAAGTGTAGAAAGTTTAGAATCATTATTAAAAAGTTATAATTATATTTTACCAGATAAACTAACAATAAATTTAATAGATAATATAAGTAGACAGGTGAATAACTATGAAAAATACGGTGTTAGTTTATATGGTTTAGATTTAGATGATATTTTAGTAATAAATAGGTCTACTTTTTTAATGGTGAGTACTGATTATTTTGTGAATATAGATAATAAAAAACTTCAACATTTATATTTTTTGACAAATAATCCTTATTTTTCGAATCCGGAATTATATAAAATAAATAAATTTCCGGTAACGCTAACAATAAAATCATTATATTACAGTATAGGGTTATTAGTAACATTTTGTTTGACAAATAAATATTTGTTAGTTGGTAATGAAATAAAAAGTAAAAATGAAATATTAAAAGTGTTGGAGCCATTAAAAGGAAGAAAATTATATTGGTTTATATTACGTTGTTTAGAAGATGATTCAAATAAAAGGCATTTATTATTGATATAAGATTGTATTATAAAATTAATATTAAAGAAAAATTTTAATATTAATATAGAGTATAATGTCTCTTGCAACATTTAAAAAAAAATCAATAAATAGTGCATCAACTGCAACAAGTATATCAGGAAAGCAAACTAACAAAAAATGGTTATATCAAGGTCCTTATGGTCGAAAAGATACGTTAGCATCATATATATTTGTAAACTCAATTCAGAATCCAATTAATAATGGATTTTCAATAAATGGTTCAAATAATAGAATAATACATGTTGGAAAATCAATGAAAATGAGTAAAGCTTCAACGCCATTTAGAGGCCAATATCCGATGGGTAATGGTGGAACCGGAGGTCAATATAATAATACAGCAACAGTATATAATATGCCGGAAGTAAGAGTAATGGTAGAAGGCGATAATACATATGTAAAGCCGTCAGTATTATCTAATAAAGGTATGTTAGAGCGTAGATATCGTTGGATACATTCGGGTAAATATCCGAATAATTGGGTACAACCGGTTTACACAGGTAATCTAACAGATACATCAAGTCAAGGTCAATACATACAAACATTATCAGCGGCAAATGATTGTCACGATGATGTAAATAAGAGTGACAAATACATAGGTCATATAGTAAAATGTGGACCAAATGGTTGCCAAACTACACCAGCAGATGGTTATAAAATGGTAGTACAACAGGCAAATGCGCCATATACAAAGAATTTATATCAGCCTCGTGATTCAAGTCAGCATACATTAAAGATACAGCGTAAATGTCAGAATCCAACAGGAGCACAAAAGCCGTTCCCGTATAGAGTACAGAATGGAACGGGTGTGTTACGTGGTGGTACAAGTGTGTCTAATGTTGCGAGTGCATGTAATACGCAGCCGACATTTGTAACACCGCCGGCGTGGTATATAGAAAGTGGTGCAAATAATTTGCCTTAAAGCTGTGCTCCAGAAATTTCTGGCAAATTTACCGGAAATTTCCGCCGCCGCCGTATTTATCGATAAAGATTTCTTTAATAATATTTTTAGCAATTTTCCTGTAATTATCGTCACATTCTTCTTTGGTTGAACCCGGCATTATTTCACATAACAGTTTCATATATTTATCGGAAGTTTTTGAATTTGGATTATTGAAAGACGGATTTGCTTTTTGCCATTGCTCGATATTTGATATATTTTTACTGGCAATCTTTTTTATAGCTAAAGTTAATGCATCTTTTGTTTCATTATCTTTAGTCCATTTATTATCATCTAATTTAAGATATAATGTGTCACGTTTTGAATCAGAACAATGCATCGGTCTACTTGTGACTTCAAGTGATTTAAGTTTATCAATGACAATTTTACTAACACCTTTGACAAATCCAATTCTACCGGTTTCTTCAAGATCAGATAATTGAGGTTGAATAGAGTCAACGAATTCAGTAATATTCATTGCATCTTTACAAGTTTCATTTAGGAATACTTGAATATTAAAATTATTATTAATGTTATTTGTATTATTATTGATATTATTCGTATTATTATTAATATTATTAGCATTAGAAATAGTGTTAGTAGACTTTTCTCTGGCTAATTCACATATTTGCATAGTTAGGTCTTTATTTTGTTGAACTACATCTAAAACAAGATTAGTTAGTTTTGTTAAATCTGACGTTTTATCCTCTGGAACCTTTTTGCTACTTTCGGAACTTTTTTCGTAAAATTCGCAGATCTGCTTATGTCTCCATAATCCGTTTCTAGAATTATAAAGTTTGTTGCAAAATTGACAAGTATAGTCAGGAACGGTGACGTCACCGTTTGTCACCAATTTATGCTTATGGGTTGAAAGATGTCTCTTCCATTGGCTTTTACGAGACGTATTATACTCACATTTTTCACAAGAAAATTTTGTGGAACTTTTTGGAACTAAATCTGTCACCATTTGTCACCGTACTTTATCAACGCCCAAAGTCTTTAAGTCAAAATCGACTCAAAAATATAAAAATTTATCGTCACAAATTTTGTTACAAAAAAAATAATTGTGATGATGTCAGTCACAAACACACTTTTTTCCAAAAAGTCCTTTAGGTTTTCAAAAATGGACATTTTAAAATGTCCAAAATCGATTTCTGAAAATACTTTTTGGAAAAAAATTCACCCTAATATATATTATTCTTAAAGGTACTTAAAGAGTCTTTAAATATGTTTCAAAATATATTAATTATTAAATTCCGAATTTAAAGACCGATTCTCTTTAAATATGTTTCAAATTATATTAATTATTAAAAATATAATTTAAAGACCAAATGTATAAAAAAATTTAATAAAATAGCTTTAAAAACCAATACATAAAAATTAGCATTAACATACCTGATTGCGCTTTTGCCGTCGATTCCATAGTTAATAAATCTCTTAATAAATTTTTATTTGTATTATTCAATACAGCAATTTCATCTAAAAGCTCTTCACGTATATTACGTAAATCTACATTTTTACTATCTAACTCAATATTTTTATTCTTTAAATCCGAATTTGTTTTCGTTAATCTATTAATAATACGACGAATTTTATTTGACATTTTATATACATATATGATAACACTTATTTAAGTCATTTTTATATATTATTTTCTTCAACATTATCATTGTCATCTTCCCTATCATCTTCGTCTTCGTCCATTTCATATTCTTCTTCATCTTCATCATCTTCAATATTATTAATTTCAATATCAAAAGTATATACATTTTTACCAATAACAATTCTACAATCTTCATGAATATCAGCCGGCCATATCATTTCTCTAATATTATCATGACAACCAATTTCATTTGCTGGTCCATTTCCTTCAGATAATAAATGTGCTTTACAAATAAATTCACCGTCATTATCACCAATTTGTAAATCAGTTATACCATATTCATCACAACATTCTTCAGTATAAAACTTTGATAAATAATTTATAACATATTTAGCTTGTTCTTTAGTACATAAATATTTATCAAAAGTACCATAATCGCGCTGAAAATCAAAACAAGTACCTAATTCACTAGCTTCTTCAATTATACTAAACCCCTTTACACCTTTAGGATATAATGCAATACTTAAATTAACAATAAATTTATTCATAAATGGCATCTTTATATATATGTTATGCAAACTGCATTTAATTTAATTTTAATTTCAATTTTTTTATTAAAATATTTAAATAATATATAAATAATGCCAACAACACGAAGAAGCACAAGACACTCAGGTTTAGAAGTAGAACACGTCGAATTACCCGCATCATCCAGAAAAACTACAAAAAAAAGTGAAAAGGTAACAGAAGCTCCAGCACCAGAACCTTCAAGGAAATCAACAAGACGTAGCGGAACAGTTGTAGAACACGTTGAATTACCCGCGTCATCAAAAAAAACAACTAGAAAAACAACAAAAGCATTAGAATTAGAACCGATTATTTTAGATAAGCCAAAACCAATAAAACCAATTAAAAAAACAAAAAAACAAGAAGAAGTTTTAGATATGTCAAATTTAGAAGGAAAAGATTTAAGAACTCTTAAATTCGCAAAAAGAGAATTAGTCGGTAAAAATTTAAAAGGTACAAATTTTAGTGGAGCTAAATTAAATGTTGGAAAGGATTTTAGTGATGCTGACTTAAGTAGTTCAGATATGTCTGGAGCCGGTTTAAACCATTGTATATTTAAAAATGCAAAAATGGTCGGTACAGATTTATCTAATGCTAGTTTACATTGGTCTGAATTTGAAAAGACAGATTTACGTAATGCAAAGTTAAATGGGGCTGAATTTGATACATATTCAAAAATAAAAGGTTCAAATTTATCTGGAGCTGATTTGACGGATACTGATCTATCAAATGCTAAAATAACTAGTACAAAATTTGATGGAGCAAATTTTAATGGAACAATTTTAAACGAAACAGAATTTGAGAATATTAATTTTACAAATGTTAATTTACACGAAGCTGTACTTGATTCAGCAAATTTTTCAAATTCTAAATTAAATAGATGTGATTTTTCGAATTTATCTTTAAAAAACATAGGATTTTATAAATGTGAGCTTGATAAGACGAATTTTAAAAATTCGAATATGTATCATATATCGTTTAGCGGTAAAAAAGAGATAGATTTATCTAGCATAATTTTGGATGGAGCTACATTAGACAAGTGCACTTTTAGTAATTGTAATTTAAGTGAAGTAGATTTTTCTGATTTACATATTGATTCATTAACCTTTCATACTGTAAGATCACACGATGCCAATTTTAAAAACGCAAAATTAAAAGATTGTGGATTTTATTATTCGGACTTGAATGGTGCCGATTTTTCGGGAGCAACATTAGATAATGTGACTTTTTATGCTGGAGATTTGTCGGGAGTAAATTTTAATGGAGTTGATTTAAAATCAGTTAAATTTGAAAAAGATGTGAAAATAGATAATGCTATTTTTACTGGTGCAATAATGCCAGAAAAAAAAGCGACTTCACTTGGTCTTGGAGAAGGCGTGAAATATAAAACAAAAAGAGCAAAAAATAAGGGAAAAAAAACGAGAAAAAATAGACGCGGTTAAACGTTCTATATTTTCTTTAAATAGGTTATAAAATATATTATTTATTAGAAAATGTACTTAAAGAGAAAAAGTTAAAGCCCAGCGGCATAAATGCCATCATAAATAATGCTATCATTGTTAACATATTGAAAATTATTTAAAGGCAAATCTTCTAAATTACGAACTAACCCCCAACCGCCAAATTTACCCCAATGAATAAAAGGTTGTAATCTATTTGATTCCCTATAAATAATATCTTCTTTTAATGTTCTGCCATTTAAACCATCAATTGGTAAAGTAAAAGTATAATTAACTATTACTGGATTACAATAATCGTCGTAATTTTTTTTTGGTAATTTATAAATATCTTTTATTTTACCATAACAAGATAATTCCGAAATAATATCACTAATAGTAAAATAATTATGAATACGTGGAATATAAACGCTAAAATCAGTCATATATTATAATTAATAATTTATCTTTATTATTATTTATAATAATATTAATCGGTTGGGGTATTTTCAGGATCAGTTTGAACTTCATCTTCGAAATCATCCCAACCATTTAACCATTCTCTAAATTGTTCTGGAGAAGTAAAACCTTCTATTTGGTATAACGTTTGTGTGAAACCATTTTCATCGGCAAATAATTGTGCCGTCCTGCCTAAAATATTTATAACAATATTATTGATCTCAGCTTCATCCGTAAATCCAATTTCTCTTAATTTATCTTTTAATATTTGTTCTTGAGTTTCATTAAATCTTCCACCGCGATAACGATATTGTCTTCTTTTACCTTGTTTTTTTATTTGTTTTCTTGTATGTCTTTTTGTATGTCTTCTTTTTATTCGTCTTTTAGTTATTTTTCTTTTGTTAGTGCGCATATAATATATGTTTTCATAATTTTTCTAAATTATTGTCAATTATTCTAACCTTAAAATTATTATATCTTCTAGAATGAATAAAATTTAATAACGTGTCCGCAGTAATTAGCAAAAATCTACTATATTTGTTATCATCATCAAGAAATGATATATCATATTCTAGACATCCGCCATAATTACCTCTAGTATATGTTAAAAAATGATCGGATAATTTATTGAGCATATTATAAAAATAATATGTTCTATTCATCTCATGAATATCATATATGTATTTATATGCAAAATTATCACATTTAACTTTAGCAATTCTTTCCAAATATTATATTTTTTTGGAATATCAAATTTATCAAAATTATCTAATGAATATGAGCCTTCATTTGAAATTAATGAATTTTCCGAAGGTAAATATAAATACATACTAACAAATATTTATAATTTGTCTTTAAGTATCTTTAAAATTAAATACTTATTGAATAAAATAACTTAAAGACAAATTGACAATATATATTGCCCGACCTTAGCTCAGTTGGCAGAGCATTTGACTGTAGTTGTCTTAAAGCATATCAAAGGGTCATTGGTTCAATTCCGATAGGTCGGAACGACGAAATAATTTTTATAAAATTATTTTAAAATTTTTATAAAAATTTAATTATTATCTTTTTTAACATCGATTCCATATAATTCGTAATATTCGTCATAAAATGTATTTGTATTATCTGTATTTATGTTAGTTACATTCTTAAATGGATCCATTAAATTCTTTATAAAATCATTCATTTCTTCCGGCGATTTATAATAATCATTACCTCTACAAATAATGTAATCATAAAAGAAATTACTACGTTTTTCTTCTGCATCTCTTATTTCTTGATGAAACATTTGATCTATTATTGAAAAAGCCGATTTTAATAATATTATTTCTTGCATTAATTGACGTTTCTTTTTAAAAAGATCAATTACTATTTTTGCTATTATTTTTATTTTATCTTTATCACTTGTATCACAAGCTTTATTATTTTCATATATATATTTTAAATGAGTAAAATATCGTATTTCATTTTTTACATTTGTTAAATCTGTTATAACTTTTTTACGTTGATCTTCAATGCGTTTAATTACGGCAAATATGTTAGTATTATATATAATTGGATATCTTAATCTAATTGTTCTCGGAATAATGAACTGATTTGTTTCTTTTATTTCGGCAATTTTCTTCTCAACTTCATCTAATTTTTCTCTCATTTGCTTTTCTATTTCATATTTCTTTTCCCTTAGCTCTTGTTCTTTATCATGAGTTGCATTTATTAACGAATAATTATATGGGTTTGACCCAATTTGTGAATAAGGATTCAAAGAATTATGATCTTCAATTTCTTTTCTAGACTTTTCCTCTTCTTCTATTTTTTTTTTATTTTCTTCCTTTAATCTTTCAATCTCATATTGCGCTTTTTCTAAATCACTAAAATAAAACAATAAAACAGACCCCGACTTAAATTCTACGCTACTTTGAAGCTTATCATATTGATGTGACGATATTTTATGGGCTTCCGATGCTGCGTCCAATTTTAAGTAATTCACTATTGCCAAAAGAAACGCAATTATTCCATTTAATGCCGATATAAATACTGGACCCCAATATAAATTATTAATATATGACGACAAAACTGTTGCAGCGGTTGAAAATAAAATGGCAGGTAACATATATAAATTTAGATGTGTTTCACAGTAAAATTTTGCCTCCATATAAATAATTTTATGGCCTTTTAAATAACTGGCTAAAATATCAAAGGAACTAGAATATTTATGATTAATATCGGAGTAAGCTTTATCAATACGATATTCGACATCTTTAAAATCGAGTTTTTTAAAAGGAGGCATATTTTTTATTTTTAAATTATCGACCATATTTAATAAATTTTCGTCTTCAGAATCATAATCATCATATGCAAATGCATTACGTAAATTAACATAATTTTCTAAATTTATGATATGTTTTTTATTGTTGTCAATAGATTCAGATTTAGAAGTGTTAGTTCCTTCTTCTAAATGTTCTAATATATCTTTTTTTTCCAATAATTTAGGTACATCCGTTGCGTTTGTTATATCTTCATAATCTATATTTATTTCTTCAATTTCTAAATTCATTTTTTATTTATTATAATTACATATTTTTATATAATTATATGAACTTATAATATAGTTATGAAGAAAACAGTTAAGGGATGGGCTAAACAAAGTCCTGGAACACATCAACGAACAGTTATGATGAAAAAGTGCGGAAAAAAATGCTTTCTTGGGCCAAATAAATCATTTCCAATATGCACTAAAAATACATGCAAAATAAACAAAAAAGGAATTAGAGCAGCATATATGAGAGCTCGCGAATACATAACAAGAAAGGGTACTAGAAAATATAGAACGATAGCAAAAAAAGCAAAGAAAATGTTATAAGCGAAGCGCAGATGCCTTGGCATAGCCTTTGAACCGTTATAAGTATTTTAATGCGACCACTATAAGTATCTTTGTTACAAGGACATTTTTAAAATTGAAATTTATTTTCTTAAAATTTAGAAATTAAATTTCATAATGAATAATAGAATGAATTATCAATTAAAATCTTCACCAAGCTTTTCTCCAATGACTTTTAGAGATTATATACAAAATTTCTTTACAAAATGTAATAACAAAGATAACACCAATTGGGGATGGTTTGTAGATGTAGAACAAACTAACAGTAAAATATCTAATTCTAATAATATATTTAGAGATAACTATCGCTATTCTCTTAAAACTAAAAAATCATATTCTAATATGCATTCAGATCCAGAATTATTGTTTGTTATGGATGAAGATACAAATTTAAATCGTACTTCGTTTTATAAAAAACTAACTTATAATTTAATTGGCATCATATTTGTGGCGGTAATTTATGTTATTCTATTATAAACATTAAATTTCTTATTAGGAGTAAATTGCAAATATTGTGTATAATTTAACTCACCACATTGACCATATCCAAATAAACATCCTTTTGAATCAATAGTATATGCAGAATAAAACGGAACAGTTGTACTAACAGTTATAGGAACTGGAGGGCAAGGATAATCAAGAGGGTATTTAAGATGTAATGGAGGCTGACCGGCAATAATAGTACAAGCGTTATTTAAATTTAACTGTGAATATTGATTTACAACTAAACTGGATTTATTAATTGGAATGATATTTTTGCAATTATTAACATCCATAGTATATTTACCCCAATTGAACGAATTTATTGTATTATAATTAGGTGCAACTGTTAGATTATTACAAATGTTTTTGTTAGTACAAAATGTTTGTAAACCTTTTTTTCTGGTAATGTAATCACTTTGACTTATATTTTCTCTAAGTGTGGCAAATGTAGGTTTTCCTTTTACAACTGTTGAATAATGTGACATTTAATTATAATATACATTTATTTTTATTTTTTACGTTTTTTAGTTTTATTCAAATTAGTTTTATTTTTTCTTGTTTTAACATTTATATTTGGTTTCATTATTAAATCTAAATTTAAATATTCAATTAAAGCTATTTTAATATATTGTCTGGTTGTTCTGGTTGATTCAACTAACTCTTTATAATCATTTGAATTTAAAAAATGTTCTAAACGTTTTCCTGAAATATTTGTTTCGAACGGAATATAAAAAGTGTTAGGTCCAACACCATATTTTCCTTCAAAATCCATTTTAAATTCAGCATTTGGAGAAATAAAAAATATTATAGCTTTCTTTTGATCTATACCAACAGCTAATTCTTTGTTGTTAGTTTGTAAAAAATTATCTTTGGTATAAATTAACTTATATTTATTTCCTTTATAATTATCAATATTTTTACCGCGATTATAAATTGCTTTATTTCGTTCATTTGTAATGTATTTTTTAACCAACATTTCAGTACGTTTATTCCACATTTTAATAGGATTAACTGGTCTTAAAACGAGTTTAACGGTTAAATTAGAAGATGTTATTGTTGTGCTACCGGTAGCACCCTTTAAAACAACAAAATGACACATATCTTGTTGAATTGTTGGGAATTCTTCTTTTAATCCAAAATGAATTTTAAGTACATGGTTTTCAACTAACAACTTATATGATTCAGTTAAACCTGAAAAAATATTATCAGGTACAATAAATGATAAATAACCACCTTTTTTAAGCATAGAAAACGCTTTAATAAATATTTTTTCGTATAATTTTGTTTTTCCACCTAATATTCTTTTACCTTTGTTAGTTAAACCGTAATTATCTTGAAAAGGTGGATTACCGATAATTATGTCAAAATCAAAATCATAATTAATATTTAAAAAATCAGCACATTTAATATTAGCATTTGGACCAAATATCTTTTTAAGTTTATTATAGTTAGTTCTATCAATTTCAACCATATAAATCATATTTTCAATAATGTGTTTTCGACGTTTTATATCGTCAGGTTCCCAGGTTTTTAAAGAATTAAATAAATGTATATAAATGGCAATAGCAAAACTACCATTTCCAGCGGAGGGTTCTAACCATTTTAAATTTGGATTTTTGAATGTGGATTTAGGAATATAATTTTTCAACATCAAATTAACTAATGATATTGGAGTAAATACTTCTCCTTTTGTGTCTTTTTTAATATTATTTATTTTTGTTTGGTCTTTTATATAGTTATTATAATCAAATAAATTTTTTATTTTATTAATTATTGGTTGTTGGACCATTTATAATATTAACATATTATAAATATGAATAAAACAAAGAAACATAAAATAAAAAAAACTAACAAAACCAAAAAAAATATTAACATAAATATTAATATAAATCCTAAATTAGATATAAAAGCAAAACAAAGTTTTTTACGTAGTTTAAAATTTGAAAATAAAAATAATAAAGATTCCCCGCAAAATGACTTTTATTCATATATTAATTACAGTTGGTTAGAAAATATAAGTAAATATAAAACAATATTACATACAGGACAAAAATATATTACACAAGTAGATAATTTCAGATTAGTACAGGATAGAGTGTTAAAAACACTAAATTTAAAGTTACTGAATTACATTAAAACTAATAAAATGACAAATGCATTAAACTATTATGAATCAGCTTTTAATAGAGGTACAATAAATAATGGCAAAAAATGGGTGCAAATATTTGTAAATAAAATAGATGAATTACGTCAAGATAAAAAAAATTTATGGAAAATGCTTGCATATGTAAATAAATATGAATTTGTAAAAAATCAAAGTCCAATTATTTGGGAAGTATCAGAAAATTTATATGATAATAAAGAACTAATACCACATTTAAATCAGCACGTATTTGCTGTAGAAAATATTCAAGTTTATAATAAAATTGTAAAAGATAAAAAAACACAATTATTAAGAACCGAATTTAATAAAACAATGAAACATTTATTTGACACAACAATTGGAAAAAATAAAATAGATCATAAAAAACCTCTAGAAATTGCATATAAAATATTTAATGTTTTCGGTTATGAAGATAAAAAGTTAGTTGAACCAAATGCATTTAATTATTATTTAATTAAAAAAGAAGAATTAGAAGAAAAATATGGTTTTAATTGGAACGAATTTTGTCTTGAACTAGGTTATCAATCAAACAATATTCCCTTAAAAATAGGAACAAATAATCCCCAATTTTTAAAAAGCATAATACAATTATTACAAGAAGAATGGAATAGTGAAGAATGGAGACCATTTTGGTTATGGTTATTTTTAAGACAAGTTGTTAGGTTAACAGATAAATGGGTCAATATATTTTATGGATTTTACGGAAAAGTTCAAAAAGGTCAAGAAGAATTAATACCGCAAGAAGCAAGCAGCATATTATTTATGTCTTTTGCTTATAATAATTTATTATCAAAATTATATATTAAAGAAAACTATGATAAAAATGCTTATGAATATACAAAAACATTATATATTAACATAAAACAGGAACTAAGAGAAATAATAAAGCAGTGTAAATGGATGGATAATAAAACTAAAAGTAATGCATTAGATAAACTAACAAAAATACATTTAGATTTGGGATACAATGCAAATGCATTAAAACTAAAGGATCCAAATATAAAATATGATAAAAACGATTTAATATTAAATATAATAAAAATATGTGAATACAGAAATAAACAATATTTTAATGTAAATATAAATGTTGTCCCATATTTAAGTAAATTAGATTGGAATATGTTTCCATTAAAAATGATGGGATTACAGCCGTATATTGTAAATGCTTATTATTTTCCAAATAAAAATAGCATTTATGTGCCATTAGCGTATATGCAATATCCATTTCTTGATTTGGTGGAACAAGATGAAACATATAATTTGGCAAATATTGGTTTCACAATGGCACACGAATTATCACATTCTTTAGATAACACTGGAAGTTTATTTGATTCAAATGGTAATTTAAATGATTGGTATACTGAAGAATCACGAAGAAAATTTATGTTAAAACAACAAAATATCGTTAAACAATATGAGTTATGGGCTAAAAAAGATGGAATAATTTACGACGCTTCGATTGGAATTGGTGAAAATATAGCTGATATATCGGGAATGCAAATATGCGAAAATTATTTGCTTAATATAACTGATAATGACAAGTTAGTTACTTTAGTGAAAGAATCAGTATATAAAAATTTTTATGTATATTTTTCATTTCAAATGAGACAAAAATTAAGTAAACATGCATTGCAAATGGAGTTGTTAACAAATCCTCATCCTTTAGATAAATATCGAACTAACATACCATTATCTCGTTCTAAAATATATTCTAATTTATATGATGTTAAAAAGGACGATAAAATGTATTGGCCTAACGCAGAACAAATATGGTAAAAAATTGATTTAATATTTATTTATGATTTGATAAATTAATATTAAATGAGACTTAATATGGGAAATTTATTCACTTGTTTCTGTTGTTTAAAAGCGAAAAATTTAACTCCAGTTCATTTACCGTCTTATAATAGTTTTGATTTTTATGATTTTACAGATGATCTAAAAAATATCAAATATGATAATACGCAATTATTTATACCGCCGATTACCCAAGGATTAGTTATTAAAGTTTATGACGGAGATACCATTACAATTGCGTCAAAATTACCTTATAAGGAGTCGCCAATTTATCGATTTTCAGTGCGTTTAAATGGCATTGATTGTCCTGAAATAAAAGGTCAAAATGAAGATGAAAAAAAATGTGCTATGATTGCTCGCGATACTGTTTCTGAATTATTATTAGGTAAAATGATTCGTTTAGAAAATTTACAAACCGAAAAATATGGTAGAATATTGGCCGACGTATATTTAGACAAATTACATATAAATAATTATTTATTGGAAAAACATTTAGCAGTTAAATATGATGGAAAAACAAAATTATCACCCGATAGTTGGTTAGAATATTATTTAAAAGGAAAACAATAATTTATAAATCATATACCGTTTGAAATGTTAAACAAAAACTATAATCCATATTATTTAAATTGAGTATTCGTCCATATTCATCTAATAGTTGAATTTGTAATTTTTGTATGTCAACTGGACCAAAATATTGTCTTGGGGTTGTTGTAACCATATAATTATTTTCATTTAATATTGAAAATACAGTTCCTTGTAATGATATGCGTGCTAAAATATTTTTGTTTAAAATTGATGAATTAAACGCACCATAAAATCCATCATTAACATTATTATTAAAGTCATCTACAACTAGATAAATATATCTAGGTCCAACTAAATTAACTATACCTTCAGATACATAAGTAGTATTATTTTCATATATTCCATTTCTAAATCCTAATAACCAACCCAGTTTTAAAGGCAAAGGTAATTGCAAATTTTGATTACCTTGATCGTCTGTCAAAAAATTTAACGTGAATTGTAATGTTCCACTTGTTGAACCAAATATCGCTCTACCTGATCCTCCTGTTGTTGTTCCCCCCGGAGTATTTATATCAAATACGACATTTATTGTTGAATAAGTTGGACCTCCGTTCGTTAAAAAATAGTTATTTATATAATTTTGCAAGGATAAATAATCATAATTTCCATCTGGTATTTGCACTACAAATGGAATAAGACCGGGAACTTGGACTGTAAAAAAATTATTACCAAATATTTTAGATATGACATAAAAAGTTGTTGGAAGTTCCATTGCCGCTAACTGTAATGATACAACTTTATTTAGGCGAATTGGTAAATCAACGTGAAAATTTGATGCTAATGTTGTATAATAATTATCTCTAAAACGGGTATCAATATTAATATTTTGTCTTAATATTCTTTTTGATAATGGATTAATTGTTCCCTGATAATATTCTGATGGCATTGATTGAGCGTAAGGCGTTATAGGCTGTTTAATTATTTGGGTTGAACCGGCACTAATAGTTTCACTAGGTTGTAAAGTCTTATCAATATTGTAATAATTTTTTGCTAGATTTTCGGAACTAAATTTATTAATACTTTCCAGTAATTTATTTTTTACTTCTTTAATGAAATTAAGGGTGTTAGTTTTAATATTGGGTGTAATATCTTTATCGCCAATAATATTTTGTCTTAATTTGCCTTCTTTAATTTCAACAATAGTTGGATCATAATTAGATGGTAGTTCAAATAACTCTTCCAACTCTTTAACGCTATAATTATTAATATTTAGATCAAAATTAGGATTCATTATATTATATAAATTTATTATTTTAGATTATTATTATTAAAAATAAATATATTATTATTTTAATTGAATGTCAACTTATATACCTATGTTTCCAAAACCAAATATTAAAATATCTTTAACGTCAAATGAAGGTCAAGGTTTGACAGGAGTACAGGGTCCAACGGGAGAGCAAGGACCACCGGGAATGCCTGGAATTCCAGGAGCACCGGGTCAGCCCGGTCTTCCAGGACAAAACGGCTATGCAGGAATGCCTGGACTTCCGGGTGCTACCGGTGCTAATGGTATAACTGGAGCACAAGGAATCCAAGGTGCTACCGGTGCAAATGGAATTACAGGAGCAAATGGAATTACAGGTGCAAATGGAATTACAGGAACACAAGGAATCCAAGGTGCTACCGGTGCAAATGGAATTACAGGAACACAAGGAATCCAAGGTGCTACCGGTGCAAATGGAATTACAGGTGCAAATGGAATAACAGGAGCACAAGGAATCCAAGGTGCTACCGGTGCTAATGGCATAACTGGATCACATGGAATTACAGGTGCGCAAGGAATCCAAGGTGCTACCGGTGCTAATGGAATTACAGGTGCTAATGGAATTACAGGTGCTAATGGAATTACAGGTGCTAATGGTATAACGGGTACAAATGGAATTACAGGTGCAAATGGAATTACAGGAACACAAGGAATCCAAGGTGCTACCGGTGCTAATGGCATAACTGGATCACATGGAATTACAGGTGCGCAAGGAATCCAAGGTGCTACCGGTGCTAATGGAATTACAGGTGCAAATGGCATAACAGGAACGCAAGGAATCCAAGGCGCTACTGGAGAAAAAGGCATTCACGGAATCACAGGAGCGCAAGGAATCACAGGAGCGCAAGGAATCACAGGAGAACATGGAATTACAGGAGCACATGGAATTACAGGAGCACAAGGAATCCAAGGAGCACAAGGAATTACAGGAGAACAAGGAATCCAAGGAGCTACCGGTGCTAATGGAATTACAGGTGCAAATGGAATTACAGGAGAACAAGGAATCCAAGGTATACCTGGAGTACAAGGCATAACAGGCGCTAACGGTATTACGGGAATACCCGGTTTTACAATAAATCAATCGATGGCTCCTTCAACTTATGTTTGGAATTCACTATTTACAGCAAACGCAGTAATTTCAGATGATGGAAATTATATATTATTATTACAAGGTAATACAGCAGCTCCAGGTACGTATTATTTAGTAACTTCTCAAAATGCTGGAGTAAGTTATTCTGCCGCAGGAATCGGAGGAACACAATTAATCATGAATAATACCGATATAAGCCCTTATGGTTGCATTGCAATGTCTTCAACTGGACAATATCAAGTATTTACATCAACATATGGTCTGCAAATTAATGGAAATACTAACTTTGGCATTGTTTATGTTTCTAGAAACTATGGCGTTACCTGGGTAAATTCAGGGTTCGTTCCAATGACAATGCCATTTGCATCTTCATCTAATAATGTTTTTATGTCAAATATATCTATTTCCGATGATGGTAATTATATATTGTTTAGTTATTATAGATCTTTTCTAAATGCACCTCCAATTCAAAGTACTTCATTAGTTTGGAGTACAATCTATTGGCTTTCGTATAATGGAACTTCATATACTTTTAATAATGACGGATTAAATACAGGGCTAATGAATAGTTTAGCATGTTATTCAATGTATTCTAATTGTAATGGAGTGTCAAGCAATGGTCAATATCAAGTTTTGGCTGGTATACCCTATACTAGAACATATGTTGGTACAGCTACAAATGGGCTAGCTATATATAGTTATAATTATAATATAACACCATCTGCCGGTGTATATGGGTTAGGAATATACCTATCAACTAATTTTGGCACCAATTGGACTCCAATTTATCAAACGACTTTGGTTACATTTAATCAATTTAGTCAAATATATATTTCAAATGATGGAACTCATATTAGCGTATTAACAAATAATACGATTATGCAGGGTATATTACAATCTGGAACAACCTATACTTGGAACACAATTTTAACAAATACTTCCTCGCCTATAACTGGTAGTCCGAATTTTAATTATTTAAACGTATCATCAAACGGGCAATTATTATCATTAATAACACAAAGTACAACATCACCATATACTTATAATATATATATATCTACAAATTATGGAGTTACATGGACCCAAATAATAAATACATATAATTTAGCATTTACGTCAACATCAGTAAGTTTAAACGGTCCATATCAATTCTTATATTCAAGTCAAAGCGGTTTATGGGTTGTACCAATTAATTTATCAATGCAATATAATTTGACAAATGTAAATTTAGTTTCAGCGAATACATTAATGCTTGGTAATTCTTTTACTCAAAGCACATTATATATAAATAATATTTACGGCCAACCTCCAACATCATCTTATGGATTGGAATTATGGATAACCGGGGATCAAACAAATAATTTTCTTTATGCAGTACAATCAAGTGCAAAATATAAAGAAGATATAAAAGATTTACCGGATGATAAATATACTATGGACAAATTTATGCAAATAAAACCACGCACATTTAGATATAAATCAAATGAAGAAGGTATAACTGGTAGACAAGAAATAGGGTATGTTGCAGAAGAATTATATGATTTAGGTTTACATGAATTAGTAGCGCATAAAAAAATCGAAGGTTTGACAGCGCAAATAGAATCAGTATATTATAATAGAATACCGTGTTATACAATGAAAATGGTCCAAGAACAGCAAACAACAATAGCTAGTTTACAAGCAAAAGTTAATATGCTGGAAGCCAATTTGGAGTTTATACGTGGAGAAATAAATAGTAAATTTAATAATAGTGTAATATTTTCTACAAACTATAATATTGGATTAACAGGAGGATATTATTATGATACGGCAAAAGCTACTACAGATATATCAAATCAGGAACTTCCTCCATAAAAAATTGAATAATTTATTATTAATTTGATAATGTATTAATAATAAAATGGAATACTCTGAAGAACAAATTCGCGCATTCAATAAATATACTCAAGGTCAAAATATTTTTATAACTGGACCTGGAGGCACAGGCAAATCCGCACTAATTAAATACATACAAAAAGATGCTTACAAAAAATGTTCTGACATACAAATTTGTGCGTTAACTGGTTGCGCTGCTGTTTTATTAGAATGTAAAGCTAAAACAGTTCATTCATGGGCTGGAATCGGTTTAGGAAATGGTACAATAGAACAAATGGTTACAAAAATAATGAAAAATAAATATGCAAAGGCAAATTGGAAACACACCGATATTTTAGTTGTTGATGAAGTTTCAATGTTATCTAAAAAATTATTTGAAATGTTAGATGCAATTGGAAAAGCAACCAGAAAAAATTCAAAACCATTTGGAGGCATACAGCTAATATTTTCAGGCGATTTTTATCAATTACCACCAGTTGGTGATAAAGATGAACCTGACACAATAAAATTTTGTTTTGAATCTCCGTTATGGTTTGAGACATTTAAAAAGGAAAATCATATATGTCTAAATAAAATATTTAGACAAAATGATCCAATATATCAGAGGATATTAAATCAAATTAGAGAAGGACGTATAAAGCGTTCATCAAACGAACTTTTATTAGAAAATGTAGGAAAACAGGTGACAGAAGATTTACAAATAGTTCCAACGAAATTATTTCCGAAACGATCACAAGTTGACTATATTAATGTTGAAAAAATGATGCAATTAGATGGTTTAGAATATGAATATAAAGTAAAATATCATACGGACTTAGAAATGACAGCAAAAGAACGTAATATTCGAATGCAATTTACTCCAGAACAAATAAAAACAGAACTAATGTATTTACAGTCAAATTTAAGATGTGATGAAACCGTTAAATTAAAGATTGGGGCGCAAGTTATGTGTATAGTAAATATACAACTAGATAATGGAGATATTTTATGTAATGGGGCGCAAGGTAAGGTTGTTGAAATGACGGAAACAAAGTTACCTGTTGTAAAATATAATAATGGCTATAAGATGACAATGGGACGGCACATTTGGGCTAGTGAATTGATTCCTGGTATAGGTGTATCACAGGTGCCACTAATTCCGGCGTGGGCTTTAACGATTCATAAAGCACAAGGTGCAACAATGGATATGGCTGAAGTAGACGTCGGATCAGGTATATTTGAATGCGGACAAACATATGTTGCGTTATCACGTGTTAAAAGTTTAGAAGGATTATATTTAACTTCATTTGATGCCAGGCGTATAAGAATAAATAAACAAGTACAGGATTTTTATGAATTATTAGAAGAACAAGAAATTTTAAGAAGAACAGAAGAAGAAAATAAAAGGAAAGAATTAGAATTGTTGCCGGAAGCAACAGTAGAGCCAGTTATAGCAACAGAGATACCATTAGCTGTAGCGGAATTAATTGAAGAATATAATTAAGTGTGTTAAATTCTATATGAGAAACATTAAACGCAAAAAATTGAATTACTTTTTTTGTAGAATATATGCTACAATATACAACTCATTTAAAAAAAGATATTTTAAAAGATGACCAAACAAATAGTTTTACTTGAAAACCTAATTGAAGAATATGCTTGGGTTGATAAATTATTAGAGGAAAAGTACAATTTATATGCATTAACAGAAGAAAACATAGATGATTTTATTGATGCTGGTTTGTTAGTAGAACGGTATTCTGATATGGATAAAAAATTAGAAGAAAGTACAACAGTTAGTAATTATTCCAGTGTTTCTAATATTTCAAATCCATTTTGTAGTATAGAAGTGGAACAAATATTTAATTCGTTTCCAAAATTAGATTTTAATTTGGTATCGGAATCAGAATCAGAAGTATTATCAGAATTAAGTAGTAGTGATTACAGTGACAATTTATTTTTAGATTCTAGTTCTAAGAATACAAGCTCTAATAATTCAATATTTAATGAATTAGCTGAAGCATATGATTCTGATGAATATTATCAACGATTAGGAGATAATAACAGATTATTTTGTTTTAATTAAAAAATTGAATACTTTTATATTTTGTTAAACTAACAAAATATAATTATAACTATAAAAAATGAATAATACTACTTATTATAGAAATAAATTATTGTTGCAAGATAATAGATATAAAAATATTATAAATGGTTCTATATTAGGTAAGCGCAATTTTAAAGAAGCATTTGGATACGATAATGATTATGAAGTAGTGCAAAATCCCAATAAAGAAAATATAAAAAAAATAGTTGGTTGTAATTGGATAGATGCTTATAGTGAACATTTATAGTCTTCTTCTTCTGGCTAAATATCCGGCAGAACTTGTGCCAACCATTCCATAAGCAGAATGTGGTTTATAAATAAATGTCCCTTTACTTTGAGTATAGCATAATGTATTATTACAATTATTATATTGTTTATTATATGGTAATAATGTTGTATCAAACATAGTAATAAAATTACCGGATCTATGTAAAGTATTTTGTGGATATGCTGTTATATTACTGGTTGCTGATTCGGAACCTAAATTATATAATAAATCCATTTTATAATATAATTATATTAATATATTTTTGGCTATATTTTTGTCATATTTTTGGCTTTACTTCGTTATAACCTTTTTCTAAAAGGTATAATAAAATATGTATTTACATAACTTTTTTACCGCAAGCGCTGCAACCTGGTTTAGATTTATGAACTCTTTCAATCATCGGAGCATTAAGAGGAGCAATGCGTTTAGATGGCATAGTATTCAATACGTTTTTATTTTGTTGTTGAAACATAGGTACATTCGAAGATCGATCAAAAGTCATTAGAAAACGATTCATTATTATATATAAATTTATATATTTTTTTGCTAAATATTATAAAAATATTGATTTTACAAATATGGCGCATTAACTGCCGCATTTGTTAAAATGCATAAATTACTTGATTCAAACGCATCTGCAGTATATTGTCCATCTAAAATTTGATCAATTAAGGGAGCTTCGTTTGCACATTGGCAATTGAAATAAACTAACAAATTATTTGGACTTGTAACTACCATTGTACTATCGTCAGAAAATTGCACTAAATAATTTAGTCCATTAATTTCAATAATTTGTGCTTTATAATATGTACCTTTATTACCATTTTTTTGAGACCAAACATAATCCCCTACACTAAAATGGTAAGACACATTAAATATTTGAGACTGTATTGATGATTGCGGTTGTTGCCAAATTTTGGATTCTGTTATTCCATTTGTTGAACAACCACAACCGCTAATAATATTTGTTTTCATTGTTTTACCGCCATAAACTGGTGCCACATTTGTAAAAGGAATAGGTAAACCGAATGTTGCTGGTATTGTGCCACGTTTTAATGGTCCCTTGCCTTTTAATTTATTTAAATATCTATCATATGAATTATGCTTAATATCTACTCCGTTTCCACCTGGAGACATCGCTCCAGGTCTTAAACGCGTAATACTATGTTTTGTACTTGAACTATGATAAGTCGCACCAGATGCGGTTTTAGCAACTTGTTGCGAAGGTACAGGACGATCACTTTGTTGATTCCAATATGTATTTGGAGGAACATAATATACTGCACCAGATTGAGACACATATTGACCGGTTGTTAAAGGTTGTTTGTAACCAGCTAAACCTTCTAAATTCATTGTGTATAATGAACTGGGTACACGAACCGTATTTTGAATTATTTTTTGTTTTTGGTACTGGGATGCAGGATCATTAGAATTTAAACGATTAAAACAATTTCTACAGGAATAAAAATCGTTAATATTTGATTTGTTAGTATTGTTTAATAAAGATGATTCCATATTTATATAATTATTATATTTATTTTTTTGCATTCTGCTTATTAATATAATACAAATACAAATATTAAATAACTTATTGAAAAAAAGAATTGAAAAAATATTTAATGGCTGGATAAACGCATATAAAAAGTATATATGAATCCACAAAGTCAAAAATATGATTTAATAAATGAGATAACTAACAACAATAAAATTTGTTGTAATATTTGTAACAAAGAATATACACGTAAATCTTCATTAGATAAACATAAAATATTATGTGAATTCAAACATAAAACAAAAACTCAAATGCAAATTGAATTAGAAGAATCTGCAGATATTCCAAATCATCTTCAGTTAGTTAAAATAGTACAAGAATTAACTTTAAAATTAATCAAAATGGAGGAAAAAATGGAAGAAATGCAGAAATATGTCGATAAAAAGAAGAAGAAAATTGATATTTTAAGTTGGTTAAATACAAATACTCAATTAATTCCTTCTAGAACATTTAAAGAATGGGTAACAAATAGTTTATTCTTTTGTCAAAATGATATTGAAAATTTAATGGTCAATTCGTTACATTATACATTTCAAAAAATATTTGAAAGTCAAATAAAAGTAATTGAAAATAATTATATTTATCCAATAAAAGCTTTTAGTCAAAAGCAAGGAATATTGTATATTTATGAAATTGACGACAGCACAAATAGTTCTAGTTGGCGTCAATTAAAACCTGAAGATTTTGTATTTCTATTAAAAACTATGCAACACGGTTTAATTGGTGAATTATCAAAATGGAAAATCGAAAATAAGGGCAAGTTTGATGAAAGTGATAAAATAGCGGAATTATTTAATAAAGCAGTTATAAAATTAATGAATTTAAGTTTTACACCTGATGCTACTTATGGCAAAATTCGTAATGGGTTATATAATTATTTACAGGAACAAACTAATGTTGAAATAGTTTAAACAATTGGAAATGAGGGCATCATAGCTACACCACAAATACCGGGATCATTTGTGGATTCTGATCTTAGAATTTTAAAGTATCCTTCATCTCCCCATGAGGTACTCCAACTATTTTTTACTAACCAATATTTTAAACCATTTTCCTCACCATAACCAGTTATTAACACGCCGTGGTCCAAATTAGTTCCGCACTTAACAGAATCTAATACACCACTTTTATATGATTGAAAATAAACTGTATCAGCTTCAATTGCAATAGAAACTGGTTGCTGAGCTACAGCAGCTTTTAATGATAATTGGTCATTAGGTGTAACATCAGCGCAACCCATAATATGAGCAACAGGAACACAAGATTCACAGTCACCTTCCGTCTTTGTGACGCCAGATGTATAAGGATATGATGCGTCAGAACATTGTCCATATTCCTTAATATATTTAAACGCCCCATCCATCATTCCCCCGGAGCATCCGTGAGAACCATAATCACGACCTTGAGCACAATCAACTAATTCCTGTTCGGATAAATTAATTAACTGCTGTTTAGCAATAGCCCAAGCACCTTCAACTGCACCGGTAGAAGAAAAAGTCCAACAAGAACCGCATTGACCTTGGTCTTTAACAGAAGTAACTGCTCCCTTTTGACGCCAATCAATTGAATCAGGTGCACCGGTAGCACCCGATGAAAATTCCTTGCAACCATAACCCGTAATGGGACCGGAAACGGAGTTATGAACGTAGCGTTTAAATTCATCATTAGTTAAATCAGTAAATTGATTAACTCCTAAAGTGAAATTTTGATTTAAATCAGAATTGTGATTTAAAATGCCAATAAAATTATTTTTGAATACATTGAATCTGGTTTCTAATTCTTCAAGAGAATGATATTTTTTGTTGAATTTTTCTTGAAAAGATGTAAATTGATTCCAATGAAATTGTTCGTCAAATATGGAGCCACGTAAACTAGGTGTTTCCTGACTTAAAACCGTAGTAAAAAAAGCAATAAGAAGTAAGAACTGTAACATTATATTATATATAGAACTAACAAAAAATCTTTATTATGTTTTCAAAAAATATTATTTTAAGTATTTATATGATAGATATAATTGATCTTTTTCATTATTTAATAGGACTAATACTTGTTGGATTCATTTTATGGTTTCTAATACAAATACATAATTACTTTAGCAAAGATAATGTGCCGATAATGATTTCATCTTTTATTACAGGTTCTTCCGTTACCCCAGGGCAACAACCAATAAAAAAATAACGCAATAAATCAGATCAAATTCAAAATAAATTATAAATATATTTTTCGAATATATTCAAAATAACACATAAACAATTTAAAATATGTAACATAAACTCCGACGGATAATATTTTTGAAATATCTTATCTTCTTCTAAAAATTCCCTATTTTCTTTTGTTAGTTTACCAACTGTTAGTAATATCTCTTTTGAAAATCGCTGACAATTATTTTTATATATATGCCAATTAAAAAACACATTATTTCCTATTCTTTTTAAAGTATCATTTAATAATTTATTTAATGTATATCCTTTCTTTTTAATATTAATACACCTCATTTTTTTGTTAGTATGCATTACATAATTTTCCGATAAACTAACACTATTATTTTTTTCCATTAATATCAGTTTTCTCGTATTATCAGGTAATCTTATTGATAATATAAACTGGGTATGATGCGGTAAATATTCTTTCGAATCTTCTATTATTCTTTTGTATTTATAAAATGTCACTAAATTTATAACAAATTCTATTATACTATTAAGAGGTTGTTTTACTATATAAATTTGCTCTACTTGACAGTTACCATATTTTTCTAATATTTTCTTTTCATTCTTATTATAATCATAAAAAAATATACTATTATTATCTATTTCTGTTTTTAATAATTTTATTACTATATAACTAACAACTATGAATAATACTAACAAACAAAGTGAACAAAATATTCCACCAATTAAAATATAATAAATGTTGTTAGTTATAAAATCAAAAATGTCATTAAATATATTAATCATATTAAAATATTTAATTATTATTTACTCATTATTCTTACATATATTTTTTAATAAAATCATCTACTGATATAATCGGTATATTTAATTTCTTAGCATCATATACCTTACCTGTTTCATCTTCCGGATTTTTTGCTATAAGTAAATTTGTTTTACCTGATACACTTGTTCCTTGTTTTGCACCCATTTTTTCTATAAATTCTATTATTCCTTTATCTCTTGTTCCCGTTAAAACTATGGTTTTTCCAAATAATGGATTACTCGTATTCGCTACCGTTTTTTCTTCTGCTACCTCATATAATTTTGATTCTAAACCACATTCTTTTAAGAAATCTACAAAATCATCTATTTTTGTTACAAATGCCTCTGACGTTTTTAAGGCCATTCCTTTTATATTTGCTACCGCGTTTATTTTCTCTTCTTCCGATTCATCCGAGATCAAAATATCCGGTAATTCTTCCATTATTAATTCCATCTTCTTTTCACTAAATCCACGTCCAAACATATTTGAAGCTGCCATTAATTTAATTATATTAGCTTCTTCTATTTTACTTTGAATTCCGTCATATAATTTGTTTGCCATTTTTTCCTTAAATCCATCTATTTCTAAGAAATCTTCCACTGTCATACTAATAATATCCGGTACCGTATCATAACCAGCATTTATTAACTTATTAATATTTCCACTACTTAAACCTTCTACTCCTATTCCTCTAAAGAATCCAGTTATATTTTTCTCTTTTACGGTTAAATCTTCAAGAGCATTTTCAATAATAACATCAACGTGAGTATCATTCCATTTATAAGCAACTTGAGGCATTTTGGCTTCAGGTGCCGGAACAGTTACGGATTTAATGTAAGGAATTACATCTCCACTTCTAATAAGCTCAATAGTTGCTCCAACACCAATTTTATTTTGTTCTATAAATGCAGCATTAAAACCAGTAGCATATTCAATAGTAACTCCACCTAAATTAATGGGTTCAATACGAACGCGTGGCTTCAAATATCCGTCTTTACTAGGACTCCAAATGACGTCAACTACTTTAGCTTCCGCAACTTGATCTGAAAGTACCATTTTAAACGCGAAAGAGTGTTCTGGATTCCCGGATTTTCTTGGATATATGGCATCATTTGTAACAATAACTCCATCAATTTCATATTTGTTAGTTTGTCTCCAATCAACTAACAACTCTGATAATAATTCATTTGAAATATTACTAACAATTTTATATGTAACTGATTCGACATTTAAAGTTTCTAAATAAGTCAGTTGCTCGCTCGGTTTTAATTCAGGTACAATAACTTCATATGCAACAAAATGAACATCCTTAATAGCTTCATTAATGGTCTTATGATTAATAATTCCGGCAACCATATTTCTTGGATTGGCATTATCTGCCTTATATTTTGAATCAAATACTTGTTTAGGAATAATAAATTCACCCCGAATCGCGATATCCTTTGTTTTTGGGAGACGCAAATGTGGTATTAAATAACTAATATCTTGGCCGATATGACCGTCTCCGCGTGTATATAATTTTGGTTCAGAACCCGTTGTTACATATAATCCCGAAACACCGTCTAATTTACATGATAATACATAAGGACCCTTATATTTTTGAGTCCAATTTGTTAGCGCATTTGTATCTGGTTTAATTTTATCCATAGAAGCCATTATGTAAGGAAGAGCAACTTTATTTTTAAGTACTTTGGCACCAATATCGTGTATTATTTGATTTTTAGGAAATTTATTATCAATATATTCTTTAATAATGTCGTATTGATTATCGGTCATAATTGGTTGTTGATTATAATACTTATCGTTTGATAACAAAATAATATCGGATAAATCTTTTTCCGATAATACATCTAATACTTCAACACCTTTTTTTACAAATAAATCAACTATTTCTTTTAATCTTTGTTCCCTATCGCTGTCTAAAGGTATAATTTCATCTTCAATAACTAATTCGATTGCGGGTTTCTTTTGTTTAATTTGTTTTTTAGGTTTTTGCTTTATTTCTATCTCAAATACACCTTCTTCAGCTACATTACCTAGAAGACCTGGTCCAACATTTAAAACATCGGTGAAGGGAACGACTGCACGGCCATCCCGACGCTCCACAGGTGTTTTAAATTGTAGTCCAAGGAAATCAAATATGTCTTTTTCAGTGGCAAAATATTTATCCACTTTTGGACCTTTCTTTTTATTTTGAAATAAATAAATGCCGTGTTCGTTAAACGTATATCCTTTATTAACGCCATATTGTCTCATAACTGTATTAAATATTTTTGAACCAGTAAAATATAATATAGCAAATGCAAATTCATCAGGGGGTGCAAATAAGAAATCAACACGTCTTGCAATATGTTCTGAAGAGGGTAATAAAGTAGTAATTACTAATGTTTTAGATGGCCCGCGAGATAATACCTCTAATATGATACCCATTTTTATTAATTGATCGACAAATTGTTTATATACTTGTCCAGTTTTACCGGTAATAATCACGTCAATATCACCTGATGTTTCAGCACCTCGACGATATGAACCGACAATTTCAAATTTATCATCGGCGGATTTTGCAATTTTCTTAAATTCATTATCAAATAATGTGTGATATTCTTCTATTTCTGAACGGGGAATACGTTGCATAATTTGGCTATGATATTTTAATCCCACTTTTTGTATGTCATTTAATAATTGATTCTGTCTTAATTCTAAATCTTCGATAGTTTTAACTCCAGCTTTAACTAACTCCTCTGCTTTTTTTGGTCCAATTCCATAAATCTCACCTAAAATATTTATTGGATTTGTTTTTTCGCGTTCCAATACTTTTAATGTTCCTGTTTCCACATATTCTTTTAATTTTTCCATAATTGTGTCACCGATTCCTGGCAAACCTTTTAATTGCTTTGGATCGGTAATGTCGTCTTGATAATTCATAATGGTTTCAATAGCTTTTTGATATGCACGAGCACGAAATGGCTCACCTTGTTTAGTCATAATATCGGAGAGTTTCTCCAATATATCGATAAATTGTTCGTTATATCTTTGGGTCATTATTTCAAATTCAATTGATGTCTTTAAATCTTTTTTATTATTCTCTCTTTTATTTAAAAACTTATCAATTTTTTTTATGGGTTGATGTTCTTCTTCAATAATTTCCAGCTCAAATTTTGGTTTATATTTTTTAAGTGTTTTATTTTTCTTTGAACTAACACGAATCGTTTTATTATGATTGTCTTCAACTATTTCAAATTCTATATTTTTATTATGTTTCTTTTTTGGTCCCATAATATATTATTTTATTATCTTTTTGAAAAATCAAACCATTTATTTTCTTCTATAAACCCGCTATTATTATAGTTGTTAGTTGGTATCATTATTTTTGTTGATTTTATTTTTTTATTTTTATAATTTTCTATTATTTGTTTTATTAACATATTTCTATACTCATAAATATCTTTTGGTTTTTCTTGACTTTGTTCCTCTTTTATGTAATCTTTAAAATATTTATTATATATATAACTGTTATGAGTATATTTATTTTGGTTTTCAACAGCCGAATATAAATTTCCATCTTTTTCTTTTACTCCCATATTATTTAACATGTCATTATAAGTTAAAGGTGGTGACGGATTTTTCTTGTCAGCATATACGTTTCGTTTTAATATGTCTATTCTTGGATTCTGATAAATAGATTTTGGCGGCATATTATCTTTATATAAGAAAATAATATATTAATATTATAATGTTAACTAATATTCAAAATATGGGATTTATCAGTACTAAAATAAACGATCATAATGAAAATATTAGATGGATAGGTGAATATGATGGTAAAAATGCGAATATTGATTTGCTTCAAAATATTAATGGTTTAAAAGATCATTATCATATACAATTAGATAATAATGATATTGGTAATATATTAGGGATTCAACCAGTGTTAAAACCTCTTGAAAAAAGATTAATAGAGGATTTTAATGTTCCAGTAGCTTTAGAAGGTATGTTTAAGAGAAGAAAATCAAGAATAAATAGGAATAAAAAAAGAAAAATGAGAACTAAAACCAGAAAATACAGAAAATATTAAGTATTTTAATATAAAAATAAAAATCTTATTATATTAAATGTCAACATTTAGAAGATATGGTGGATTAAATTATTCTGCTAATAATAATATTACCAGAAGTTATATAAGTAACTCAGAACAATCAAATATTAATAATTATTCAGGACAAGCTAATTCTAAAGAAACATTTGCCAGTCATATTGATTTGACCGGAAACTCCATATTACATACAGGAACTATATATTTTCAAGATGGCACATCCATATCTACTGCTCCATTTAAAGGTTTAACGGGAGCAAATGGATTACAAGGCCTAACTGGAGCACAGGGTCCTCCTGGAGCACAAGGAATAACTGGAACACAAGGAATAACTGGAGCACAAGGAATAACTGGAACGCAAGGAATAACTGGAGCACAAGGAATAACTGGATCGCACGGTATAACTGGATCGCACGGTGTAACTGGAGAACGGGGAATAACTGGAGAACGGGGAATAACTGGAGCTGAAGGTATAACTGGAGAACGGGGAATAACTGGAGCTGAAGGTATAACTGGAACACAAGGAATAACTGGAGAACGGGGAATAACTGGAGCTGAAGGTATAACTGGATCACAAGGTATAACTGGAACACAAGGTATAACTGGAACACAAGGTATAACTGGATCACAAGGTATAACTGGATCACAAGGTATAACTGGAGCACAAGGTATAACTGGATCGCACGGAATAACTGGAGCACAAGGTATAACTGGAGCACAAGGTATAACTGGAGCACAAGGTATAACTGGAGAACGAGGTATAACTGGAGAACGAGGAATGACTGGAGCTGAAGGACCGGCAGGTCCAAGTGGAGCAACAGGTTATTGGATAAAAAATAGTGGTAATACTGGCATATACAGTTATGGTAATACAGGGATATATTATGATAATAATATAGCTATTGTTCCTTCAAGTATAAATTCATTAATTAGTATTGGTTTAAGTGGAGGTGCGGTAGCGCCGGTACCATCTCAAGATTCTAGTGGAACTTATACTTATTATCAATTTACAAATGTTGGAACATATACGGTTAATTTTAAAACGGCTTTTAATAATATGGGGTATGTTGCCGCTGGTTCAGGCGGTAGTGGAGGAACAGGTTTAGTTGGAGTTACAGGAACAAATAATAAATATTATTCAGCAGGAGGAGGTGGGGGAAGTGGTGCCTATTATGCTGCAACTAATAAAACAATTACAAAAGGGCAAACTTTTATTTTGACTATTAGCTCAACTTCAGTAACAATTAATAATACTTCTGAAATACTAACTTTAAATTCTGGTACTAACGGAAGTGCCGGAACAATAAGTGGAGGTGGGGCTGGAGGTTTAGGCGGAACATCTTCAGGTACATTTCTTGGCTTATCAGGAACTACGGGTGCTAACGGATTTATAGGAGCTCAAGATTTGAACGTTACAAATACAGATACATCTTACAGATCTGGCGGAAATGGTGGGGGAAATTCATTAAACGTATCAGTCGGTTCAACAACAATAACTTATTTAGTTGGAGGAACAACTGCATATGATGTAAGTAATAATTTAGTTACAACTCCAAACTCAATTGGAGGAGGAGGTTATGGAGGTAGCGTTGGTGGACCATATTCAACCGCAGCAGCAACTGCACCACAATCTGGAGCGCCAGGTTATTTTTTGATGTATTTTCAAAATAGCTCAAATTTAAATAATAGTATATATTTTAGTGTTGAATCAATATCTGGAAATGTAACAACAACAGGTACTATGACCGCAACAAGTTATAATGCATTATCTGATAGTAGAATAAAACAAGATTTAATACCGTTGGAAAGTACTCCATATATTATAGATGAATTACAACCGGTTATGTATAAAAATATACTAACAAATAAAACAGATTTTGGTTTTATAGCTCAAGAGTTAATAAGAGATTTTCCATTTTTAGTAACAAAATCGGAAACGGAAGATGGGTATTACAGCATTAATTATAACGCATTAATAGCTTTGTTAGTTAAAGAAGTAAAAGATTTAAAAAATAAGGTAAGTGATTTGGAAATGTATAAATAATTTTTATGCAAAAAAATTGATATATTTAAATTAGTAATTTAAAGATAACAATACAATATAATATAATCAAAAAATGCAAAAAGAAGTTTTAAAAATAAATCATCCTTGTAAGCGCGATGCGTTAATAAAATTTTATCAAAAAGGTCATAAATATGAAATTATAACTGATCCTGATTCAAAATACACGTCAGTTACAACTTGGTGTCATAGTCATTTTCCAAAATTTGATCCGGATGCCGTTGTAAAAAATATTATGAACTCGAAAAGTTGGGGTCCAGACCATAAGTATTGGGGACAAACGGCAGAACAAATTAAGGATAGTTGGAAAAATAATGGAACAAGTGTTGCTGAAGCTGGAACAAATTTACACGAACAAATTGAATGTTTTATGAACGATAAACGTTTTCAGTTCATTTATACGCATAAAGAATTATATGAAATATATGTTGGTGATAATTCGGATAAATTACCATTTGTATCAAAAGAATGGAGATACTTCTTAAATTTTGTTAAGGATCATCCGCAGTTAAAACCATATAGAACTGAATGGATGATTTTTGATGAAGATGTAAAGTTAGCTGGTTCAATTGATATGATATACGAGAATCCTGATGGAACATTATCAATATATGATTGGAAACGTAGTAAAGAAATATCAAAAATAAATACATTTAATAAATTTGCTTTAAATCCGTTAATAAGTGAAATGTATGATACGAATTTTTGGCATTATTCTTTGCAATTGAATACATATAGAAGAATTTTAGAAAATAAATATGGTAAACAGGTTACAAAGTTATGTTTAGTGCGTTTGCATCCGGATGCGGAAAATTATGAATTATTAGAAGTTCCTTTATTAGATAAGGAAATGGATTTGTTATTTGAAGAAAGAAGTAAACATATGAACGTATAAGTAAAACAAAAAAAGATATAAATAAAATAAAAATGACTTAGAAATATATTACTAGTTAATATTATATTGGAATGACATATAATATTGACAATTTTTTATCGTATTTTATATTATTATCTTTTTTAACTTTTGGTTTATATACAAAATATGGACGATTCATTAATGTGGAAAAAATACAGGACATATGGGAATTTATTTGTTTAAATAATCCTACAATTATAGATTATATTTTTAATACGGAAGATGAAATTAAGATGATTTTAGATTCAGATGTAAAAACTAATTCTGATAATAAGGATATAAAAGAATCTTTTAAAATGGAAACAAAATATGAAAATACATATCACGAAAAATATATGCAAAAATTTAAATCATTTCCAAATGAATGTAATTTTTCGGAAGAAGAAAAGAAATCATTAGAAGAATTAAAGTTATCTTTGAAACAAGAATTAATAACAAAATATAATGAAGAATTAAAGGAAATTACAGAAAAATTAAATAGCATACAGTTAATAATAGCTGCTGGAGGATTAAAAACTCACGAAGGAATATGCTTATTATTAGATTATTGGAAATTATCAGAAGAATATAATGAGGATCCAGATGATATTGAATTGGATGAATGTTGGAATGATTTATTGATTGAAAAGGGTGAATATGAAATAAAATTAGATGAAATAAATCAAAAAACAGAAACATATGATAAAACAGATGAAGAAATAGCTGATGATGCGTATCAAATTATTTTAAAGAAACATTTAGAAAAACACAAGGATAATTATATATTAGAATATACTCCTTTAGGTAACGTTTATATGCGTTATAATCCGTCTAAAGAAGTTTTTGAATATTTTAGTGATTCGACGTTGCCTTATAGATATTTAGAAACAGTTGCTCGTAAATATGTTATGACATTTTGGTGTAAGGTAATTTATGTTGATATTGAAGAAGAATTAAAAAAAGCTGAAGAAGAAAATCAAAAGAAAAAAGAAAAGAATTTAGGGCAACAAAAGCAGATAGCAAAACCTTCAAAGGAAACTTTAGAAATAATGAATAAAATAAAGGCAAAAAATGTAAAAATGGCATTACCAAGTCATATACAGGCAAATTTACCGAGTATACAAAATGGTACAACTGATAATAAACATTTATTAAAAGAAAGATCAAATAGATATACGTGGGAAGGAAGATTTCGTGATTTTTGTCCTTTAAAAAAAATAGATAAAAAAACAACTGATAAAAGGTTAAATTTATCATTTGCTGAATTTAAGAAGATGCAGCAACAAAATAAAAAATCAGTATAATATAAATATGAAGAATAAATATAAATACACAAAAAAAAGGAAAAACAATTTTGCAAAAAGAACCAGAAGTAATTTTAAAAAAGGAGGTGGTCCATCTAATTTAGTTGTAAGACCTCCTCCAAATTTGGGTTCAAATATAGCAATGTTATCTAGTGCTTTAGCTCAGGGTTTAAATAATTTAGCAAGTAGTGCCATTAAAACAGGAGCAAAGTATTTGATGCCAAATGTGGATGTTAATAAACCTGTATCACAAGTGTTACAAGAATCTAAAGATGAGCTCAAAAATGTTGTAAACGTATTACAGTCTCCAGTTGGAGATGAGTTAGTTCAAGAAGCATCTGTTATTGGTGAAAAATTAGTTGATGCAGTTGAAAAACCATTTGAAGAAATAGGTGACAAAGGTATGGCTTATATGCAAAAGCAAATACCGGTTGTAGAAGATATGGCAAAAACGACGTTATTTGGTATGCCAGTTATTGGATCCGCGGCAGCGGCAGCTGAAGATGCGTTTGATGTAATTCAAAGTGTTGAAAATACTGTTGCAACCGGAGCAGATATGTTACAGAGTGGCGAAAAAATGGTTTCTAATTTACAAAAACCAATGGATGATGCGTCGCAATTATATGGAAAATATCAAAATGCTTTAAATAATCCCTTACCTTTAAACCAAAGTTTGAATCAAAATATAAAAAAATATCAAAATGTAGGAAAAATGATAGGAGGAAGAACACGTAAATCGCAGTCAGATTTTTTTGCACCGTTTACGGGTAATTCACAAATACTTAGAATTGCTATAGCAGGTGGATCTAGAACAAGAAGGTACAGGAATCGTATAAGATATTTATAAATATTATTTTGATTGTTGTTTTTTAAGCCAATCATTATATCCATTACTTTTTAAAAGGTTAAAAGATGTTCCAAGATGATCTAAACCTATGCAATATGCTTTTTGTTCTATAGAATCTAAATGATTTAAATACTTAATAATATTATCTTTTGTTGAAGCATTTTGTCGTTCAAAATTTGGTGGAAGGGGAACTGGTGTTTGACTCATAATTAATTAAATAATAATGTATTTAATATTTAATTAATAAGAATTCAATTTTTTATCAGGGAACAAAGCAAGCTTTATAACCCCATTTTTTCAGGGATTTTTAACGCATATATGTTATATTAGGTTGATTTGCACCATAATATGTTGCTGTAAAACCTGTTTTGGTTAAATTATTCGGTTTTATTGGACTATTATTTAACATATTTGTTAGTTGTGTTTCTATTTGATATCCATTATTTAATAAATAACCGATTAAATCATTTAATTCATTTGGAGACATTAGGTCACAACCATTAAAATTGTTACAACATCCGGCAACACCAAAAAAATTAACTAATGCTAAACCGCATTTATCAATTGAATTACAAGGCGTATTATTTTGATATTTTTGATAGGGGGATAAATCGGCAAATTGAACGCGACGTGTAAATTGTTTTAAAGGTCCTTGAGGATAACCATTAATAACTAATATATTTTTATAACATTTATTATAAGTGTCATAAAATGGTCTGGAAGAAATAGTAAATGTTTTAAGCTGATTCATTTATATATTTTAAATAACAAATAAATTTTTAATATTGCTTAATTCTTCATTTGTTAGTCTAATTCCTTTTAAAACTTGAAAAATATTATTTAAAATATTATCAGGCAACGTTAATTTAATGGATTTGCCTTCAATATAATAATTGATTACCGATAGTAATAATTTATATGTTTCCTCATTTGGTTTATCAAAATTTTCCATTTTTTTTATTTTAGGTATTACTGTTTCATAGCTGATAGCTCTGATATTTTTTTCTAATTCCTTCCTTTCTTTTTCTTCTCGTTCTAATCGTTCGATTTCTTCAATTTCTTTAATTTGTTGCATTAATTCAAATTCTTCTTGAGATTGAAGTAAAATTTGCTCTAAATCTTTGTCTGCAAAATCTTCTAAACTTTGTTTTACTGCGCGATCATAATCGGATAATATATTTATTTTATTTTTGTTTTTATTTTTTTTATTTTTATTATTATTATCATTATTGCCTAATAATGTCATCATTTTAGCTTCATCAGGAGGTCTAATATTATCTTCTTCCATTTTAAATTATAATATGGTTGTTTTTAATATATTTTTAATTTCAATTTTTTAAGGGAACCGAAGGTTCCCCTATGACCCCTCCTTTTTTATTTTTATTTCTTATGCACCTTATATTCTTAGAAATTTCTTAGAAAATTCCTGAAATATTTCAAAATTGTGGGGTAGGAGGGGTCGTAGGGGAACCTTCGGTTCCCTTAAAAAAAATTGAAATGCTTTTACCTGATACGGATTTGTTATATATAATACGTACAAAATAATGTCTATTGAAAATGGAGCTAATTTATTATATACTATCAATAATGTTTATTCCAATCTTAATGGGATTGGAACAAATGATAGTCGAGTTGATAAATGGGAATCAAATGAATGCGAATCAAATACATATTATAGACCCGATGTTATTCCTCAATCAAATCCCGAGACCACCAATGAATCACGCGTTTCTAACCCATTACATCAGAATCCAGTAATATTTAGATTTAAATTTACTGAAGATTTTATGGAAGAATTATATAAGTTTTCAAAAATACATCAATTTGATGACAGAAAGGATTTTAAGGAAGCGTGGAACGAATGGATTGAAGAAAATGATGATTTAATTGAAGAAGAATCTGAAAGATTAAATCGACTTGGGTTTCAAGGAGATATTTTAGATAAGATGTTTAAAAGTGCGCGTCATTATTTTAGAAAGAAAAGTATTGCAGTAAAAGAACCGGCCCAAAGAAGAAAATATATAACTGTCAATAAAGAATTATTGGATGCAATGGATTTACATATAGAAACTAACTATTTAGAAGAAGGTTATCAGCCAAAAACAGGATACACGCATTTTTGTGAAGAAAATGAAGAATTAATTTCTCAAGTTGTTAGTTCAATTATAGAAAAGGGTGAGACAGATGAAGATTTAATTAAGAACAAAATTAAGAAAACATATAAGAATAGATATTTTATCATAACTAACAAATAATTTATTTTATATATTTTCGTTTTCTACTATATCTTTTTTTATTTCTTCTTTTATGTCTAATTGTTTTTCTTCTTTTCTTTTTTTTGCCGCCCGTTTTTGCATTTAACAAAAATTGTATTCTTTTTAATATGTTTAAACCAATAGTAAGTAATTGAGTTACATCATTAATTTGAGGCTGACGATGAAAATGTTCCATTATAATATGCCAAAATAAACTATCAAACCCTAAACGCATTGTAAAACAACTTCCTGCATTCCCTAAAGCCCTTTTTACATTTGCTCTATAATCAGTTTGTGGCATCCATCCTATATTTGGATTACTATTATGCATATCTTGTTGTAATGCCGCCTGATATTCTTTAGGTAAATTAACTAAGCATTCTTCAATCTTATTTATATTTGTTTGTATATTACCGTTATCTTTACTATAATAATGTTTAATTGCATATTTTACATAAGGTAAAAAGAGTTCCCCCCTTAAAATATTATTTCTATGTAAATTAATCATAGGTTGATTTCCATTATGGTGTTGTCTTATAGAATTATTTGTATTTTGTATAGTTTCGTATAATATATTAGGAAGATTTCCAGAAGGAAATTTACCATTAACTGTTAGTATCTTATTAACAAAGTTAGCGTATTCATCTAGTAACTTTAATAATTCTGGATCTTTAGATATAGTTTCCTCTAATGGTTCAGTTGCAGTAGGATTATTAATCTGTGTGGAATCAGAGTTAACTAACATTGCACCTTTAAAAAATCCTACGGGCATACTATGCCCTTCATACTTAAAACCAGTACTATCTTCTATATTGTCAAATAACAAATAATCTTCTCCTCCATTATTATTATTGACTTGTTTATCGAATGTTCCCTCAAACGCCTTACTATTGCTACATACAAAATATTTTTTTCCTTTTTCCAATTTATCTGGACTTATTCCTTTTTTTTCATTTAAACTCATACTTATAATAAGTTTATACTTTTTTTGAATTAATTAACTAACAAATAAAAATATAAAACTAACTGTTAATATATTTGTATGAATAAACTAAAAAGTTGCGTTTATTTTTTTCCAAATGAATACAAATTAGAAAATGAATCTAATAATAATTATACCAATTTGTTAGTTGATTCTTCGGAAAAAACCAAAAATAGTATTCAATGTATTAATAAATTAAATAAACTAACATTATTTGATAAACAATTTTTTTATTTGCCAGAATCCATAAAGAAGGTGAATTTAGGAGAAATTGATGAAGAACATATGAGGCTAAATGATGCCACTATTTTGCCGTCAAATTTAGTCAACTATCTCTTTAAATTCAAAAAACAACAATTAATATATTTTGAAAGCTATTTAAAGACACTTAGCGGCCGAAATTTAATCCCACAATTATCCGACTGTTTTTGTGACCTATTATGGTCTCTAAAAGAGTTGAGATATTTGAATATTATACACGGAAATATTTGCGAAGACACATTAGTATTTAATATGCAGACAAATTGTGTTGCAATAACTAACTTTGAGACTTCATATGAATTGAAAACTGTAAAAGATTTATGTAATTTGGAAAAGAATGTTGGTTGTAATTATCCGTTGGAATTACATTTTTTATTTTATATGCAAACTAACAAATGGCATAGTTTGTCACAACATAATATAGAAACTATTATTAATGATTTTGCATCGAATAGTATAATTAATAATTTTAATAAATCAGTTTTTGATGAATTTGTTAGTTTATCTCTAAAATATTTCCAAAAATATGTAAACAAAGATAAGGAATATATTTTAAATGATATTTATAGATTTAGATCTACTTGGGATATTTATCAGTTATCATTTACTTTTTTAAAAATATTGATAGATATAAATGCCGAACTAACTAACAAAAGAAATAAATTCATTATTCTTTTTTTAAAGTTGTTAGTATATAATTTACATTTTGATCCGGAAAATAGATATTCTATTGATACAACTATTTACAATTATAAAAAATTATTATCAGAAATAGATGTAGATACATATAAAGATTTCATTGAACATTATAAAACAAATATTGATAATTTTATAAATAGTTAAAAATTATAAATTTAGTTGTTTATATTTACATTTGGGCTTCAGCCATAGCGGCGGCAGCAGCTCTTCCTCTAGAACGTGATCTAGATCTAGATTTAGATCTGCGAGCGGTTCTACTACGACCACGTCTGGCACCACGACGTCTAGTTCTACGTCTGCGACCTCCTTCCATTGTTTCATCGACAATTTCAGTAGATTCAGGGGTCATAATAACTTCCTCTTCTTCCATAGGAGAAGAAGTAGCAGTACTAGTGTCAGCACCACCTTTCATCCATTTTTCACCTTTATCTTTTCTAACTTTAGCGCGATGAATTGCATCCTTATAACTGAGTTTTTCTTCTTTTTGGACTTTCTTGACGAAAGCAACCCAAGCCTTTAAGCTTTTATTCATTTTTCCACCAGATTGAGTCATTATATATTATTGCTAGATTATTTTTCATAAAAAAATTGAATAATATATTTAATAACTTATTCTTTAATATAAATTAATGGGTAACTTTATCAAAATGAAAAAAATTCTTCCAATTAAAGACGACGTTTTAACTTTATCTCTTCCTAAATCTGATATTATTTTAACGAGATATTTATATCTTAAAGATGAAGTAGAACTCGCATTACTATTATCTATCCTAAATAAAAACGAATTAGAATCTTTATTTTGGGCTTATGAACTTTATTATAGCGGATTCTATAAAACCTTATTTGATTTCATTTGGAAAATTTATTATGACTTCTTTGCTACTTTAAATCCCTCATTTGAATCTTATTTATTAAAAAAACAAAATGAATATTATGACTTAAATCGCGATGATAAAATTGTTGCATCCATAGTAAAAAATTTAATTTCAAGAGATTTTAATACTGATGTATTTATTTTAAGAATAGTTTCTAATTTATTTGAATCTGATGATTTATTATACATTAAAAATATCAATAGGAACTCATTACCGGACGTTAAAATGCAATTTGCGCATTGGATTGCGGTAAAGGAATATCGCCATTTATGTACGTTTATTTTAGAATCTAAAGGAGATATAGATTTTGTCGCATATTATTCTATATTATTTGATTTACTACACGTCGCTAATTCCGGTACAGATAGTTTAAAAGAAAAAGCAAAATATATGCGTAATTTTATTAAATCATATGATACAAATGTTAATCCTAAAATATTGTTAGTTTCAAAATTTCTACAAATGGTATCTTATGATAATATAAAAAAAAATAACTCCTTTTTGTTAGTTGATGATACAATAATAGAAGAATACAAAAATATAAATTCTAAAAAACCCTATAAAATATTAAATGATGTTTGCCTTTATGGTATCAATGAAATTAAAATGTTAAATTTATTCAAAATAAATAGAACAAAATATAATGCAATTGAACTAACAAATATGTTTCAAGATAGATGGCTGTATCACGCGTCATTTTCACCGTTATGGCATAAAAGAATTAGAGATAAATATGGTTATGTTAATTATATTAAAATGGATGTTAGTTTTAAAAGTGATTATTATTTAGAGGAATTTTATGATTATTATGGTTACGAACCTGACGAACAAACTAGTGATATTCAAAATAAACATATCGGTCCAATTGATGCAACCGAAAATTGGTTCGCATTTTACAAAAAATATAAAAATAATGGATTAATTTCTATAGGTGCAGATGAATTAGAAGAATTAGGTGTTGAACCCGTTTGTTATTAAACAAAAAAATATATAAAATATATAAATGGTTGAATCGCTTATAGCAATGTTTTTTATTGTTTCTGTATTTTGTGGTATATTTTTAGCTGGTTTAGTTTATGGAATATATGCTTTAACATTTTATTAAAATTTAAAATTAATAATAAATAATTAATAATAAATATTATTTTTTTACGAGTTTATATTCACTCCAATACCAATGATTTTTTGATGGTAAAACACCATATTTATTAATGATTTCATTAATTTCTTTTATATCTAAATCCATATCATTATATCTGGTATCATTTGAAGGAACTAAACCATAAAGCGTTAAAGTAGCGTGATGCCATAAATCTTCGACATACTTTAATTGTGCTTTAGTAAAATTTGCAAGTGGACTGTAACTCATTGTATTATATTAGATTTAATTAATACCAATTACCATTTAAAACAAATTAGTTTCAATTTTTTTTTGTAAAAAAAATTGAAATAAAATACAACTATATAAAATATAATATATAATTAAATACAAAATGGTAAAAAATACTAACGGTGGCAGCGGTCATAAGAGATTTGCTCGTAAACATACTACTAATAAAGGTAATAATAAATTACGTATTGCAGAGGAAGCAGGAGAAATTTATGCCATTGTAACGGCTTTAAATGGGAATAATATGTTTACTTGTCATTGTATTGATGGAACTACTAGATTAGGACGCATCAGAGGTAAGTTTTCAGGTGGAAGAGGTAAGCGCGATAATAGATTATTAATTGGCACTTGGATTTTAGTTGGTTTAAGAGAATGGGATATTGATACATTATCTGTAAAAACTACATTACCTGTAAAAACAGAAACAAGTTCTAAAAAGCAAAAGCTACAAGAGTGCGATTTGCTTGGAGTATATTCCGATTCAGATAAATGTCAATTAATGGACACAGAAGATGAAAATTGGTCGGCATTAATAACAAATGATAGAAGTCGTTTAGCAGTAGAAGGTACAACAACAGTAGAATGTGATGTAGTTTTCGCAAGCGAAAAAGATGTTGAAAGAGCTGAATTATTAGAAAAAATGAATTCAGACGCAGAAAAAAAGATTTCTATGAATAAATCTTCAACTGAAGATGATGTCGAAGTCGACTTTAATGATATTTAATTAAATAAAAAAACAGGCTACAAAAATAAAAAAATAAACCACAAAACAATCATAAACTAAATTAATAAACATATACATTTTTATATACAAATATTTTTAAATATTTTTTTTATTTTTCTTATTATCTGTTTCTTCATCGAAACCAGATATAATACATACAACCTAAACAAATTAGGAATACAATCTCGTCATCACCATCATTCTTATTCGGACCGTTACCGAATGTGGTCGAGAAGTTGCGTTTAATTAACCCGGTACTAATCTTCTTTTTATTAGCATTAGTAACGCTAACTTTTTTTGCTAATCCAACGTTAGCAAAATATCTATTTACACCGGAATTATATTTTGATTTTAAAAGGCTTTGAAATACTCGCATTGCTGTTAAATATGAATATTTACTACTTACCTTACAAAATATTAATTCAATTTTTTTACTGTCTCCTGTAAAAATTTATATCGTGTGGTTTCAGCTTGTTTGGTAAACTCAAATAATTTGTTTGCTGTTAGGAGACAAATATAATACGCGATATTTCTTTAAATCCTTTTTTCATTAAATGCTTTTAATTTGTCTTTAAGTTCTTTTCATAAATATTATATTAAAACAATTTAAAGACATTTTGACAAATAATAGTAATAAGTATATACAGCATATTTATACACTTAAAACGACATAATGAGTAACCCATTTGCATCTAATAACCGTTTCAGTACATTATCTGAAGCCAGTAATAATCCTTTTGGAAATAAAAAGGAAAAACGAGAATCTAATTTGACAAAAGATCAACCTAAAGGAGAGAATAGATTTTTAAAACGCGATAATAATTATAGAAGATATCGAGAACCAGTAGTAACCTTAAAAGAACCTGAGAAAGTTAAAGAATTTATATTAGAAGAAAATTTAGAATCTTTTCCAACAACTATTGAAGTTAAAAATACAAATACAAAAAATATTGGACCCAATTTTAAAGACGTTTTAAATCAAGTTGTAATAATTGAGAAACCCGTTATAACAAATACCGTTAAACCTGGACATATTAAACTAATGGATACAAATGGTAACCCCGTTTTTGAAAGAGGTCCTTTAACGGACTGGGAAAAAGAACAAATTGAAAAAGAAGAATATCAAAAAACACCATATTATATTATGAATACTGCCATTAATAAAATGCAAACATTTTGGGATTTAGATGAAAGATTATATGATTATCTAAATGGAGAAGGAGCATATAAGGAAAAATATTGTTTACCTCCTGTTTATGATTCTGATGAATATGATTCGGACTCAGAAGATTATGATTGCAATGATTATGATTCGGATGAATTATATAATAATGAATATTAAGTTTAATTTTATAATGTATTATATCTAGTATTAATAATACATTATGGATGAAGAGGAATTAATAGATGATTTAGATACTGATTGGATAGATAATTTTAATAAAATGGATGAAGAATTCAAAAACTATTATTGTGAAGATTTGCCTTTCATAAAAATTAATTCCGTTTATATTAATTCACTAAATGAAATTGATATGGTTAAAGAAGAGAAAATAATATTTAAAACACCTAGTTTATTATCTAAAGAAGAATTGTTACAAATTATTAAACATAATTCTTTTATAAACGGACAAAAATATTCATTATTGGGTATTCTTAAATATAACATTGATATTGATCCAAAAAATTTAAAGCAATTATTTAAATATCAAACTAACAAAGCTGATTTAAACCAATTATTTTTAACATCTTTAAAAAATATTGACGATATTAAATTTGAAAAATCTATAACAATGTTTCACGATATTAATCAACTTTTTATTCTTTTTCATCAATTAATTTGTGTTCCAAAGTCTTCTTCTAACGCATTAAATCATAACTTTACTAAAAAAGTATTTATATATTCAAATTCTAATAAAAAAACAAAACGAAAACAATATAAAGACAGCATCACATTATAGTATATCTATATAATGTCAGCTATAATTAATGCATTTGTGAACGCACTCGATAATTTCACCGGAAAACAAATTGGTGAAAATGGTTCCAGCGAATATGCGTGGTCTAATTCTTTTAGAGAACGTATTGTACAACTTTCTTTTCAATTAACTAGAACCAAAGATCTTAAAAATTTAACATATATTTATAAAGATTTACTTACTACTGTTGATAATAGATATAAAGCCAAATTGCTTTCCCGAGACGAATATTTAGATTATATGTCTCTCTTATATCGTCTTATTGCACAAACCAGAGATATTGTTGATGGTAAAGGAGAATATACTCTTGCGTATATGTTACTTGATAAGTGGGCTGAAAAATGTGATGAAACCTTAGCCAAGTTTGTCTTTAGACAATTCGTTTTAAATGATGATTCAACCGTCCATCCTTACGGATCTTGGAAGGATATTAAGGGATTTTATAAATTTAATCCTTCTTCACCTCTTATATCTTACGGCATTGAACTTGTAAACGAACAACTTAGAAAGGATATTACATCTGACACCCCATCTTTAGTCGCTAAATGGGTTCCAAGAGAAAAGAGCTCTCAAGGTGCGTTATTTAACCTTTTAGCAACCGATTATTTTAGCATTTACATTACTACTGCACGAACTGAAGAGACAAGAAAACGCGCCATTTTAAAGGCTAAAACGGATTATCGTAAGGTTCTTTCATCCCTAAATAAGAAACTAGACACCGTTCAAATTAAGCAATGTGCGAATACTTGGTCTGAAATTAAACCTGAAGTACAAACGTCTGTGACAATGCATAAACAGAAAAAGGCGTTTTTAAATTTAAAGAAAGACGGCAAAACAGAAAGAGTAGATAATGACGATAGACGTTTATGTGCTAAAACATTTACACAATTTGCTGAAAAAGCAGCTAAGGGTGAAGTAGAAGTTAAAGGGAAACGCTTAGGATTAGATGCGATGGTTAAAGATGCATTAAATGCTGGTCGTCTTTCTCAATCCGAAAAAGACATTTTAAACGCACAATGGTTAAATAATGGTTTACAAACTGGTGCTTTAGGAAAAATGATTGCAATGGTTGATGTATCCGGATCTATGAGTGGAGATCCGATGAATGCTGCAATTGGCTTAGGATTAAGAATCGCAGAAAAGTCAATGTTAGGTAAGCGTGTATTAACATTTAGTGCATCTCCAAAATGGGTAAATTTAGATGGAGTAGATAAATTTATTGATATGGTAGAAGTTGTTAGACGCGCTGATTGGGGAATGAATACAAATTTTGCTGCTGCATTAAATAGGATTTTAGAGGCAATTATTGAGAATAAATTAGCAGCAGAAGATGTAGAAGATATGGTATTAGTTATTTTATCTGATATGCAAATGGATCAAGCAGATAATGGTACAAAGTCACTAATGGAATCAATTGAAAGATCATATGCTGATGCGGGAGTAAGAGTATGTGGAAAGCCATACAAGGCACCTCATATTTTATTTTGGAATTTACGTTCAACATCGGGATTTCCAACACTATCAACTCAACAAAATGCATCAATGATGTCGGGATTTAGTCCAGCATTATTGAATTTATTTTGTGAGGAAGGAATTAGCACGTTACAAAGTTGTACTCCTTGGTCATTATTTAGAAAGAGTTTAGATTTAGAAAGATATCAAATTTTAGATAAGAAGTTAAGAGAAGTTTTGTAAAAGCATTAAGGGATTAAAAGGGTATCAATGCTTCCATTGAATTTATCAATGACTGTTTTATAACCTAATTCGTTAACGCAAAAATCTTTAACGTTAAATTTTGATTCCTCTACGTAATTTGGATAAGATTTGCATACATTATCATAAAAAAATTTCGCAAATTCAGCGTTATTTTCGTATAATATAACTGGTTTACATTTTCTAATAGTTTCTAAACCTTTTGAAAAAATAAAATTTTCAGAACCTTGTGCGTCACAATGTATAAAACCGATATTGTTTAAATTCATATTATCTATTGTTGTTAAATTAATTGTTTCTCCATTTTCTCCTAAACATATTCCACCAAAATTGCATCCTTTATTTAGTTCGTTTGTATATCTATTTGCTACATTACCTCCACCCCCATCTAAATCAATTCCATTCATATTACCGGTTCCTTCGTAACAAAATACACCACTATTATGTGGAATAATTTTATTTTGCAAACCATTTTGACATATATTTTGAACTAATAAATTAAACATATTTTTTTGCGGCTCATAAACATATAATTTTGAATTTGGATTTAAAAATGAAGAGTAAACAATACTGGAAGTACCACAATGTCCTCCAATTTCTAAAATATTACGGTTTGGATTAATATATTTTTTAAGTTTTAAAAGTGTATCTTCATCCCAATAATTACCTGCCTCAAATGTTTTACCAATATGCAGCTCATTTTTATATAAAGTTATTTTTCCATATTTAGTATTATATTTTCTAAATGGAACTTTATCATTTATTTCTTTTATTTTATTTAAAATAGATATAGCCTTTTGTGATTGCTGACTTCGTATATTTTTTTTATACATTATATATAAATAAAATAAAATAAAATACATAATTTTCTTTAAGATAAATATAATTATTAATAATATAATTTAATTATATTATTAATGTCATATAAAATACCAAACATTATTCATCAAACTTTTTATACTAAAATACTCCCACCTGAAATCGTTAGCATAATTACGAAAAATAAACTTTTGTGTTCTGGATGTAAATTTATATTTTATGACGATAATGCTTGTGAAAAGTTTATTAAAACTAATTACGACGAAAGAACATATAATGCATTCAAAAAAATAAATGATTGTTATGGAGCTATGAAAGCTGATTTTTTTAGATACTGTGTATTATATAAATTAGGTGGAATTTATTTAGACATAAAATCATCAATTAATGTACCTATATTTTCATTAATTAAACCAGATGATATATGTATTTTAGATATACCTAGAAGTAATTTAGAACCTTGGAGAACTAATGATCCTACGTATGAACAATGGTTACTAATATTTGCACCAGGACATCCCTATTTAGCCTCTATGATTGAATTAATGGTAAATTATATTGAAACTAGATTTGAACCTAAAATTCAGGGAATACCAAGACTCAATTCAAAACAAAAAATATTAAATGTTACTGGTCCTGACGCTTTTACTAAAGCAATTAATGCTGTTATTAAAAAAAGAAATGAAGTTTTACATAGAAATATTGATTACAATCAATATTTTTCTTGGACTACTGTAAATCATAATAAAATGTATATTAACGGTAAAAAACATTATAGTCAATACAATTTACCTTTATACAAATAATTTTAAAGGAGAAATTCTTATTCTTGCACCATTTTTTTTTATTGCTTCAAAATGAAAATGCCTATGTTCACAATCTTCTTTTGCTCCTACCGTGTTGATACCTCCAGCAGCTTTAATGTTTAAACCTAATAATTTGGGGGGAAAATAATCTAACCTAAATCTACCGTCATAACTACAATTAATAAATTTATTTGTTCTATATATTGAAAATCCATTAAATGCGGACCAACATTTTATTAGAGCTTTTTTTGGTACTTTATTAATTAATTTTGTTACATATCTTCCTCCTAAACCGGAATCTTTAAAATGATGACAACTAGCAACATAAGGACCTATTGATAACGCCCATGTATCATAATATCCATCTGGATGATTAAATGATAATGCATCCCAATCATATCTACTTAAATACATTTTTAATACATTAGGACAAAATGTTTTAAAACACCTATCATCGCAATCCATCATTATAAAATATTCATATTCTGAATAATTATTTTTTATAAATTGTAAACAAGCATTTCTTCCTAATGCAAGTCTATGAGTTCTATAAGGTAATTGTGTTTTATTATTATAAAAAATAAATTTATCATTTTTTAAACCATATTCCTTTAATTTTTGTAAAGTATTATCATTTGAATCATCATAATATAATATTATCCTATAATCTATAAACAAACTTCCTATTATTTCCATAGTTTGAAATATTTTATCTAAATATTTACCACAATTTCTAACCGTTCCGCAAATACAGCAACAGTTCATCTTATATATATATTACGTTATTTTATTAAATAAATAACTTATCTGGACTTATCATTATTCTTGCCTCATTCTTTTTTGCCGCTTCTATATGAAACGCTCTATGTTCACAATCCTCATATTTTGCCTTAATATGTCCAAAATCCGGCATAACAAATTTTCCTCTTGACGCCTTCAAATGTGCCTCAAAAAAATGATTTGGGATCATATCTAAACGCACTCTACCGTCATATTTACAATTTATAAACTTGTTAGTTTTATATATTGAAAATCCATTAAATGATGATATACATTTTAATAATTCCCCTTCTTTTAATGCTCTTAACTTTATCTCAACATAATCCTGTAATACATTATAATTATGATATCTATTATTCGTAAAATGATTATAACTAAAACAAAATGGATACAAAGATAGACCCCATATATCGTAATATCTTGGACTCGTATTAAACGATAATCCATCCCATTTTTCTAAATAGCTCGGTTCCAAATACTTTTTCAAAATTTGCGGTCGAACTTGCTTACAATTTACGTCATCAAAATCCATCATCGCAAAATATTCAAATTTATTGTTTGTATTTTTATTTTCTTCATTATATTTTTTTATATAATCTAAACAAAAATTACGTGCATATGCAATACGATGCGTTCTAAATTTAGATATTGGTAATGGATTTACATAAAATATTAATTTATTATTATGCTTCTGATATTCCTTTAATATATTTAATGTATTATCTGCTGAATAGTCGTAAAATAAAACTATTTTATAATTATTAAATAACTTACCTAATTCTTCTATATTTTTTAATACTTGATATAAATAAGGTCCACAATTTTTTACTGGTCCACAAAAGCAACAATTCATTTATAAATGAATACAACAAATAAAATTGAATTTTTTAATTCATTTTTGTTAGTTATAACAAACTAACAAACTAACAATTTATAAAAATGTATATCGGATGCACCAGATTCACCAATCAAACTTGGCAAGAAAATTTAGATTACCGTGCTAAACATAATGAATCACTCATATACGGATCTTCCGTTAGAATCAGAGATTCTTATAATAAAGGTTCTTTAATTTTTGTGGCTGAAATGAACAATACAACTAACAAAATTGAAGGAATCGGATTAATACGTAATTCAATTATACCAGATACTCATAATATTTATAGGAATTATGAATATAATAGATATATTTATAAAGGTAATTATTGGTTAAGTAGAGAACAACTGCTTAGTTTTGATGAAGATATTGTTGAAATTTTTGATATTATATTATTTAAGGGTAAAAGTAATTTAAAGAGATTTTTAGGAATCACAATTTTAACGAAAAAATTATTTACAAATTGGGCTTTTGATTTAGATGAACTAACTAACAAAATTAAAACCGCATTTTTACAACATTTTTCTAAATTAAATTTGAATATAAATAAACAAGTTGAAGAAAATAATAATTTTGATTTGTTAGTTGATAATATATAAAAGACCCCAATTTTAATATAGAAAAAATAATACTACTTATTATATGCCATCTATTGATTACAACGTTGATAATTACACGGTTCCAGAATTATTAACTATTTTAGGTCTTGATGATCCAACTCTACCACAAATAATTGACACTACAAACAATTACATCGCTCAATTTACAAGAGAAAATCAATCGCAACTAACTCTTTTTTTTCAACAAATTCAATCCAAATTAGTGCGTTATATGAATAACTTAAATAATTCAGGTGAAGATAATGAATACACTCCCGATGAAGAACAAACTAACAATTGGATTAAATATGAAGCCCTTCCTCAAAATGAACGTATTCAAAAAGATAAAATTACTGATCGAATGCAAAAAGTTGACATATATGATAATCATCATATGCCAATGAATCGCGAACAACTCGGCATTAATAATAATTTTCAAGTTGATGTAGCACAGGATACACTTAATCCTAATCTTGAAAATACCACGTCACGTTTTATTAATCTTGACAGCCAATTCCGTCAGGCATCTGGTGGTTCTGATGCGATGTCTACTGATTACACACTCGATTTATCTGATCCTTTAACAAATGTCTTAAATTTACGTTTATATTCATTTCAAATTCCTTTTACGTGGTACACAATTGATTATTCTTATAATAATACTTGCTTTTGGCTAACTAACGAGGGTGATACGTTTCAAATCAATTTAGAACCAGGTAACTATAGTCCAACCGATTTTTGTAGTGCGATGCAAACGGCATTTTTAGAAGCCGGCTTTAGTAATGCAGCTATACCTGCTCCTCAAATTGTAAAATATAATCCAAATAATGCTAAAGTAACCTTACAACTTAATGGTTGGAATGATCCAAATGGTATATTAATAACTGGTATTAATCAATATGCAGACACATTTAATGCGAATTCAAATCCATATTTTACTTTTTTTGATGTAACGGGGCAACTAACAAGTAATAATGGCACACCTCAAAATTATACTTTTGACAGCACGTTAGGTTGGCTAATGGGATTTAGATTACCAATCGTTCCGGTATTTAATGGCGGAAATACACCACAAAATGTTATTAATTTACTTGGACCAAAATATTTTATTCTTGTTTTAGATGATTATAATCAAAATCATATTAATAATGGATTAATTACAATAACAGAATTATCAAAGGCAATAGCAATGCCGTCATATTATAATACAAGTCAGCCAACAATTTGTAGCACAGATATAACCGATTTTCCTCAATTATTTAATCCAACATTAAGCGGAAGTTTAGCCAACGTTACACCACAAGAAGCAACCGCATTAGGAGTTAATCCAAATAATTTTTTTAATTCAATTCAAGATAAACTAACAATAAGTCCGGCGTCAATACCGCAAATATTACCTTCTGCTCCACGTACTTTAACGCAAGCACAAATATATACAATTAATGAAATTATGAAAAATAGAGCAAAAACAATTAATTATAGAGAAAAAGCACCAACTAACTCTGATACATTTGCCTTGTTACCAATTAAGTATTCGGGATTAAAAACGGGAGATTTATATGTGGACTTTAGCGGTTCATTACAAGATAATAAACGCATATATTTTGGTCCAGTAAATATAGATAGATTACGTATAAGATTATTAGATGATCGTGGTAATGTTGTTAATTTACACGGAGCGGAATGGTGTATTACACTTATAAGTGAAAATTTATATCAATATTAAATAGTAATAAGTTTTCTATTTGTAAATATATTATTATATATTAGATGATAAAACAGATTCTTTATGCTATAGGAAAATTTAGTCCCATATATTTATTTTTTATTTCTTTATTGCTATTACGTAATTACAAGATATATCAAAAATTTTATGCTGTCGGCATAATCATAAATTTAGTAATAAATATTACGTTAAAGGCCATTATTAAACAACCTAGACCGGATAACGGTTATAAACCGATTTTAACTGGAACAGCACAGGGTTTTTGGTTTAGTCCCGATATTTATGGAATGCCTTCAGGGCACGCACAAAATTGCGCGTTTAATTTAGCGTTTATAACCGCCGTATTTAAAAGTCCAACGATAACCTGTTTATATCTAATTGTTTCTATTGTTACCCTAGGGCAACGATACACATATAACTATCACACATTTTTACAGTTGTTAGTTGGATTCAGTTTAGGATTATTATTAGGCAGTTTTTGTTACTATGAAGCTAACAAATATATTAAAGGTAAAATAAACTTTAAAGCAGATGATAATGGACCATTATAAAAATCAAAACATATTTGTAAAAAAATAACTTAATATTATATTGATAATATTATATAATATTATGCCTACTACAACTCATTGTCAAGGTTGGGTTAACCCGTCAACAACATTTTATGGACCTATTATTGCATCATTATCCAGCTATTATAGTCCTGCCGGAGCAACCAGTTTAGTTACCATTACCGGCGAAAATTTTTATTCTTATTCTACCGTTTTATTTTCAACGTTTAATCCATCCGTATATTTTATAAGTTCAAATTCATTACAATTCTACGTCCCATCTTCTTTATTGCCTGGCATATATCCAGTGCAAGTTTTCAACGGTGCAGTTGGCTCAAATATTGTATCTTATAGTTTGGATAATTCAAGCGGATATTGGATAATAAATCCTGACGGCTCCATAACTAACACTAATTCAGGCGGAATACATTTGTCGGGTAATTTAACATTTGCTGATGGTACAACTCAAAGCACAGCATATAATCCTTTAATAGGAGAAATAAAAATGTTTGGAGGATTAACATTACCAACAAATTATTTATGGTGCAATGGTGCATCTATTTCAACAACAACTTATGCAACATTATTTAATGTAATTGGTTATAAATATGGTGGGGCAGGGACTACATTTAATTTACCAAATTTGTTGCAAAAATTTCCATTAGGTTCTAAGGACAATACAAATATGAACGTTAATTATGTCGATTCAAATGGTACAACAAATTTATTAACTACTGGTGGTAATCAAACAATGAATACAAATCAATTAGGAGCACATACACATACTTTTAGTGGTACAACAACAGTAAATAACACAAATACATACATAGACAGTGTTGGAGTAAATAATGCAAATAATACAACCGTAACGACAGCACCAACCGGTCAGCGTGTTGTAAACGTTAACACATCTTCTCAACCATTCAATAATACATTAACATTAACCACAACAGGAACCATTAGTAATAATAATTATTCAAACGCACAAGAAACGCTATTGCCACCATTTACTGTTTTACAGTACATAATATGTTACAAATAAGTATATTTATATTTTTTGATGTAACCAACCAGTAATAATAAATTTATCGCTTGATATTGGCATTAATGCTTTATGTGGAAAAGTCCAAGATGCCGGAAATAGGATACATTTTCCTGCTTCCGGTTTCACTTTCATTTTACCATAAAAGAATTCCGTTTCACCTCCTTCTTTGACATCATTCAAATAGAATAAAAATGTTAAAATACGATATTTATCTTTATGTGATAAAAAATCGTGATGATATACATAAAATCCTTCGTTCTTTAAATATTGCTGTACCTGAAATCCAGTATCATCAATATTATTAAATACTTGAAATGCCTCATATTTATTCCGATATTTAGTTAAGCATTGGTTTAGCGCGTCGTATAAAATAGAATCAACTTCAGTCCATTCTTCAGTTGGATTATTTTGTAAGTGAAAATCTGACGTATTTTTCACTTCCTTATTTAAGCCACCTGAAGTACAACCTTCGTGTTTATTTGGCTCTTCTAAAAATAATCCAATTATTTTTTGACATAGATCTTTTGACAACATATTTTCATATATTTCCAAATATTCATATTCTATTTTATTATTATCCATATAACGAATAATAATAAATTAATTTTATATTCATTTTTACCACTTTATTTTATTTATTTAATAATTCCTTTTGCGCCTGTAATACAGCTTTTTCATACATTTTTTGTTTTTTATCTTTTTCTAAAATTGCTCTAACATCTTTTCTAGCTTGTTCTAACATTTCTTCTTTTTCTTGCTGTTTCGTTAAAGCTTTTTCTTCCGATCTTTTTAGGTTTTGTTCTGACTTTTCACCTCTTATAGCATATTTTTGTGTTAATCCAGTTAGTTTTGGAAATTGACTTGGCATAAAATTTTTTCTTGTCATATTTTTTCCTATTTTAATTATACTTTTACATAAATTCGGATTCTTCATTTGCGGTTGATTTACAACTGGGTTTTTAATAAGGGTTGCCGTAAAACCATTATCATTATTTATATTATTTGTATATGGATTTCTTACTCCACCTTTTTTTCCGTATTTTTTTGTTTTGTTAGTTTGTCTTCTATTCATTTATATATTAATTAGAATAAAAAATTGATTATATTTATATAATAAATGCAATACTAATAATATATTATTAGTATGTTTTTAAATAAATATAAACCAACTGATTTAAATAAGTTCATCGGAAATATTGATACCATTAATTCATTTAATAAGTGGATCAGCAGTTATGAAACTAATAAAAATTTTACCAGTTTAATATATGGACCAACCGGCATAGGTAAAACATTATTCATTAATTTAATATTTCAAACTAAAAATTATAATAAAATTTATTATTCATTTAATGATGAACTAACAACAGAAATATTTACAAATAAAATATTTATTTATATTCAAAATAAAGTTACATATGACAATAAAAAAAATGTTTTAATTTTTGATGATATAGATTCCATAAATGATTCTAGTTTTATTTTAAATTTAATAAAATGCATTAAAACTACGAAAATACCAATTATTTGTATATGTAATGACAAATATAATTTATCATTAAAACCAATACTTAATTTATGTGTTGAATTTAAATTTTGTATTTCTCAATTAAATACTGTATTGCCTCTAATAAAAAATATTATTCAACAAGAAAAAATCATAATAAGTCAAACAAATATTGAAAACTTATTCTTTAAATCAAATGGAGATATTCGATATATAATAAATGCATTAGAGTTTAATTTGCAAAATAACATTAATAATAAAGATATTCAAAATTTAGATATATTTAATACAACAGAAAAATTATTAGATATGGATTTAAATTTTAAAGAAAAATATGACATATTTTGGCAGTCATATGAAATACATCCTTTAATGATTCAAGAAAATTATATTAATAATACTTTATTTTGTAAAAATGATCTTACAAAATTAGAAAATATAAGTTATTCTTCCGATTCATTATCTGATGCGGATATATTTAATAATATTTCTTTAAATGAAAATAATTTAAACTACGTTGCAACAAGTATAATACAATCAACTATAAAATGTAATAAAAAAGTAAGAATATTATTTACAAAATATTTAAAAAATAATACTTTAAAAAATAACCTGAAAAAAGAAAAATATTCTTGGGAAAAAACACAATATTATAACTTAATCAATAAACCACAAAAAACAAAAACAAAAACAAAAACAAAAAAAATAGATTAGTTATATCTATAATAAACTAACATCTGATATCCGTGTAAAAAATTCCATTTTAATGGTTTTCCATCGGTACCATATGTTCCCTCAAATTGCCATTCGAAATTTGTATTTATTTTATTTTTCCAATTCATCGCCACTAACTTTTTATAACTGTTTCCATCATATGCATATTCTTTTCCTTCTGCCGTCAAAGTACAACAAAAGTGTTGTTGTTTTGTATCCCTTATGATACAACTATCCAATACATATTTATGTCCGTTTAATTTGAATTTTTTCATTTTGTTAGTTATCTTACCTGAATTACCAGGTTTTTTATCTTTGGAATCAAATACTTCCAATATTATTATATGCGGTTCCACTTTTCCCATCATTTTAATTAATCCGTTCGACCAATTCGTCGATTCCAAATTATATACTCCAACTAACAACGGACTATTACCTAAATACTCTATTAAACTTAAATAATAACGCAACGGATTATTTGCTAAATTAATATCCGTTATAAATGGATGCGTCTTTTTAAATTCTTTTGGAATTGCCTCATATATTTTTTTTATTATTGCATTTGTATCCATTTTATAAGCAAATTCGCTTCCAGTAAGTGTTGATTCTATTGCATAATTCAATAAACCAAACGCATTATGTAATGCTTTCGGTATTTTAACGCCATCATATTGTTTACCTTCTATCATTAATTGTCTAAAGAAATGAAAAAATTTACGACCTTTGTCACTCACAAAAAATGACATAAACATTGTATTAAACCAACAATTCGACATATGTTGCACCGGTGGCACAATATTTGCCACATTTACGTGTTTATTTGCCTTCAGCGCTTTCAACTGTTGTTTGACAACTTTAGGATTATCTATTGATAAACATTCAATAGTTTTTCTAGTTTTACTTTTAATACCATATTTAAGTGGCTCCTTAAGTTTAAACGCTAATTCATTATTGCAGTCTACTAATGGTTCTCTTTTGACGGATACTAAAGATACTAATTGTTGATTAACAGTTGGAGCATATGAACTAACATCTACTAAATCTTTCTTTTTCAAAATTTGGTTTTGTATTTGTACGCTAAGATTATAAATGGGTTTTGGAGTTTTATTTGGTAAAATTTGGATTTTTTTCGTTTTATTATTTTTGTTAGTTTGTTGCCGTTTTGTCTTCATATATTTATATTATTTTTTAAATAATATTTCTATTCTTTTAATTAATCCCTATAATATATATGGGAGCAAGTATATTACCCGTAACTATTTATAACGGACAAATATATTTCTTATTTGGTAAAGAAAGAACTATTGATGAAAATCCAGGTTGGAGTGATTTTGGTGGAGGTACAGATGCAAATGAAACATATTTACAAACAGCAGTTAGAGAAGCAGGTGAAGAACTAACTGGATTTTTAGGAGATAGTAAAATAGTTAAAAAAATGTTGACAAAATATGGAACTTATAATATTGATTATAATTCTCCAGGACACGGAACATATAGATGTCATATTTTTCCATTGAAATCAACAAACTTAATAAATTATTTTAATTGTTTGCCGCATTTTTATAATAATAATCAAAGATTTTTGCAAAAGCGATTGCCAAGTAAAGTAATTAAAGATACAAAAATATTTGAAAAAGCGGAAATAAAATGGTTTTCATTTTCAGACATTAAAAAGCATCATAAAGAATTTAGATCATTTTATCAAGATATAGTAAATTTAATTTTAGGAAACAGGACAGGTATAGAGAAATTTACAAATGCTGCGTTTAAATCCAAAAAAACAGTTACAAAAAAAAGACAAACTAACAAAAGATCTAAAACAAGAAGTAATAAATAATATATAGTTTATTAAATTAAATATATTATTTATTCAAACAAAAGGGCTCCTGTGGTAGGATTTTGACCAACAAGTGCATAAAAATTTACTCCACCAATAGCATATCCATTTATGTTTGGTCTAGCAACAACCATTCTTTTTATGGTATCTTCCGATACACCCGCATTTTTAAGGTCATTATATTCGCCTCTAGATAATCTGAATTGATTACCGCTTCTTGCAGCAACTGCTAAACCTAATGCGATATTTTTAGTGTAATGTTGGTTAGTGTTTATATCAGAAACATATTTAACTAATCCTTCCCTTAATTCTGGTTTATTTGTTACCGGATCGATATAAGCCATTTTAGCAGTTAATTGATAATGTATTTGGTTTCCAATAATTTTTAATAAATTAGATTTAGATAATGTTAAATAATCAGGTGAAGTTGTAACCATAATTTCATCTAACATACTTTCACCAAATACAGTATTCAATGTATTTACTATAATATTTCTCCATTGTGATGTCTTTCCATATTTGCCAAATTTAGACACAAATTTATTTTTAAGGAGATTTGAAAATATTTCTTTATGAGTTTCAATATTATTTTCCGAATAATTTACATGCATTTCTAAAAATTGTTTATACGTAGAATCGGATAAAATATCAATTAATTTTTGAATGTATTTTGCTTTTTCATAATCAGTTGTACCTGATTTGTTTGCAATATCAAATAACATAGCAACATAATATAATTTTTGATTTAACTGTTTGGATAATTCTGAGCCAGTAGTTTGTCCTAAATATGAGCCAGATAACATATTGGGCATATTAGCATCCTTAGAAAAAACCTTATTTCCAGGTAATACATCAATAATATATTCATTATTATATTTCTTTTGTAAAGGTTTAGGAAGGTTAACTATTTTTTCTAATGTATAATTTGGTAAAATTTTCGTTTCTAAATCACTCCATGTTGTTATAGTACTAATTACAGCTAAATCTCTTGATATTTTAAGATTTTCACTCCATCCAGCTAATCCGTTCATTGCTGTTTGAATTTGTGAAGATGTGCCCCAATTACTGATGGGAGTTCCACTATTAACGTCACAAGCTCCATCCAACCCATATATTTGTTCTTGATTTATAATTGTTGTTTGACTTGTACCAATTTTTACCATAGATGTAAAAAACTTAATATTTGATATATTATTCAATAATTTAAAAAATGGTTGTCCTTCGGGATTTAAAATATATTTAGCAAAAACCCTTTTTGCATTTATTTCATTAGTTAGATCATGTATATTCTCTCCCCAAAAACTATCTTGAGTTTGTCCCTCTGGACTATCGGTTTTATTTGGAATATAAGGTAAGTTAATAAACCATTTTAACAAACTTGAATGTACGTTATCCGATAAATTATTTATAGTTATTTTGTGTTGAGCTATTATCTTAAGCGCTTCATATATTATATCTATACTTGTAGATGGTATATTACTAGTTCCATTACATGCATTTAAATAGTTGGTCCATCTTCCTTCTATATCATTTAATTCATCTTTATTAAAATTAGGCGATGTTGAAAAAGTTTTAGTAAAATCATCGGATAAATAATCCGCAATTAAACTTGCAGTTTGTAACAATGCCAAATTAGTAATAATTGAAACATTTTTATAATGTCTCCAAGAACTTAATACATTAGTTTTAGTAATAATATCCCTAGATGATTCATGATAAGTAAGCGTAGAATCATAATAATCTATTCTTGTGTTTGAACTCTGACTTTTAGATAGTTCATAACTTATTTTAGAAAAATCAGTAGTCGGTTCAATGCCAGTAAATTTATCTGTCAATTGTTTTGCATTGAGACCTAAAAAATCAGCAAAAACATTTATTTTTATAACTGAATTTGTATATTTATAAACATCAGTTGATAAGTTCGACACAGGTCTAGTAAGTGTTTCTGGTAATCCCTCTGAAACGGAATTTGGTATATAATCCCAAATATCATTATATGTTTTATTTAATAAATCATTACGAATTAATGCATTAATTTGTGCTGCTCCAAATATTTTCCATTTAGGTATTTTATGGCTATCATTTGACATTGCATTATATAAACTATCAACAATATTTTGAGTTGATGATTGTATCAAATCAGCAATAGATGAAATTTGGTTAATTGATAATGTAGATAAATCACCATCGGTTGCACTAATACCCGTGAAATATTCGATTATTTGTCCAATAGTTAAATTATTTGGTAAATTTGCGCTCGTTAAATCTTCTGTAGCTGTTGTAATAATATGTGTTTGAGGATCCGTCATTTGATACCAATTAGCTACTATAGATGAGTATGCGCCTTTTTTAATTCTTTTAATAAAATCATCCGATGTTGGAAAAAAAGTAACAATATTTGGATTATAACCTATTCCTCCTGAGTTTAAGGTATTTGGAGCGTAAATATTATAAACATCCCCTGAACGTTGAATACTAACGGCTCCTATTTTAAAAGTAGTCGAAGTTGGTAATTTAAATTGCGCCAATTTAACGTATGTATCATTGGTACTTGTAGGTGTAATTAATCCGGTTAGCATATCCGCCCAACGACTAATAGCAGTAGGTATTATATCTACAGGTGATGACGTTGTATTTCCGATATCAAAAAAACTATCGGACGTAACTGTTGAGTCAAATACTTCTTGATATAATTTGTATAAATAAACATCTCTTATAAGGTTATTTGCGCTGGTAACAGAAATTGCAAAATTTTTATTAATATTTCCTACAACATCAAAAATATTTGCATATGAAACATTTGTATCTGCTATGCGTGAGTTTAATGCACTTAACATAGTAGTAGTACTATATTTTGAGGATATATCTTTTAATTCTTGAATAGATATGAATCCTTGGGATATATATGCATTTTTTAATTCTTGATAAGCTAGATATATATTTGATACTATTGCTTTTGAAGATTCTTTGTTTGAAATGTCAAAATCCATCGATTCCATATATAAGTTAGAAAGAAAAAAAAACGCATATAACTCTAATTATTAAGTATATTAATTAAACTAGTTTCATCGTCAATAAAATGTATGTATTCATTTATTTGATGATTTTTAATAAAATGATTATCATATAACAAAATTTCTAAAGGTTTATTTAAATTTAACGTTACAAAAAAATTATGGGAATTTATAATATTTAGGTTACTGTCATTACTCAATATTTTTAAAATAGTTTTAATATTTCTAATACTAAAATTGTAATTAATTATATTTTCGTATTGTCCATATTTATAAGTAAAACCAAAACATTTTTCATCGCTATCATTAATTAATTCAATAGGATCTTTTTTAATTATTGCTAAAGAATTAAAAATAATTACATAATTAGCGTCAAATTTTTTCCAAAATTCAATGTCATATAAGATATTATTAAAGTCATTAAAAGAAAAATCTTCCTTATAATCTATAATATTTAATCTATAGTTTTTATTTAATAAATTATAATAATAATTAAATTTATCTGATTCTACAATACTTTTTTTAGTGATTATATTAACTTTATAATTATACTTAAATTTTAATATACTTTGTAATAAACTGATATAATTATGTGAATAATTATCCATAAGAATAAATATATATTCAACTGTATCATTTGGTTCTAATTTTAATGTGAAAGAATCAATTACCGAATTAATAATATAATCTTTTTGGGTATATAATCTATAAAATTCTTCCCACTGAATTAAATTTGCAAATATGTTTTCTGTGTTGATATTATTGTAGTAAAATGTTGTATATAATATATTTGTTTTTAAATTTACATTAGTAACTGGTTGATAAAAATATTCTTCAACAAATGGTTTTAATAAAAAGAATTTTTTTTTAATAATATCTGTATCAACAAATTCATTGTAATTATTTAAATACTCATAATATTCAATAAATAATTTTGAAATGGGTGTTAATTTATATTCTTTATATATATCATAAATTTTATTTATTTTTATTTTATTATTACTAAAGTCATATAAAAATATTTTATCATATAAAAATAAATCACAATCAATATAATTTTTAATAAAATAAAATAAATTATTTTCATATTGATTATCCTCAAACATATTATATTGTGAATTATAATAAGATTCATACATATCATTTAAGTTATATGAATCATTATAATCATATAATTTTTTAAATACATTTAAATATTTTTGATTCAAAGTGCTTGGAATATAATATAATATTTTATAATAAAAATCATCCAAAGGGTACTTATTTTTGTTATTATTATATAAAGCTATTGTTTTGTGTTCATCTAAATTAAAGTTATATCTCTTATTAAATGCTTTATATGAAAATTTAATATTATTATCTAACATTACAATAGAATCATAATATATTGAACTAAATTTATCGTTAGTATATTTTGTATCTATTATGTTTTCAATTGTTTTAAAATTATATGTATTGTTATATGTATCATTATATAACTCATCAAGTGGATATTTTTCTTTGTTATTTTTATAAAATTCATATATTTTATTAATATCATCATTATATGCATCCGGATAAATTATCGTATAAATCATTGAGTCAAAATTATTAGGAATATTATAGTATATTTTATAATATTTGTCATTAATTGGATAAATAGTATTTCCAATTTTTGAGTAAAAACTATATAACTCTTTACTATCTTTAATTGGAATATTTATATTATAATGTGTTTTTACATATAACTTATACATATTTTCGTCAAAATCATTTGGTATATTATATATTTCTCTCCAAAATGATTTATAAATGGTTGGGTTATGTTGACCAAATTTAAGGTAGTGATTATATGCTAAATATACGTTAGATAAAGTTTTATTTTTAGTAATCTTAATATAAGTTTCATAATTAAAATTATTAGGTATATTTTGTGCCCTATTATTTAATATACTGAAATTTTTCTTCATATTGTTTTAAAATATATTAAATAATAGGTTTAAACTAAAATTACTATAATATTAAATAATAATATGTCATTCTACGTTTATCTTTTATTAGCTAGCGATAATTCGACTTATGTTGGTGCCACAGTTGATTTAGATCGTCGCCTAAGACAGCACAATAAAGAAATAAAAGGAGGTGCACACGCAACTGGTACAAAGGTTGAAAAAGGCGTCGTATGGATTCGCGCTGCACACGTTAAGGGATTTCCTGATTGGCCTGCAGCTTTACAATTTGAATGGCGTTGGAAGCAACTAACAAGACAACAAGAATCAAAGCAGCTTCCACTTTTAAGGCGGCTAAAAGCATTAAAAACGCTAATATCTTTGGATAGGCCAACATCTAAAGCACAATCTTATACAGAATGGACTAATGAAAATAAGGGTCCAGAAGTAATAATGGAAGATGGGGAAGCAAAAGAATTATGGGAAAAAATTAAATAATATATTATACTAAAATGGATCCATTAAAGTTATATTACTATACAAGTGTACCATTATTAACGTGTAATATATTATTTTATTCGGTAACAACGCTGTCAAATTCAATAACATCAACACAAAATGTTTTTAAATTTGTTTATGAACATAAAGATAGTGATTATGAAATATTTAAGAATGAATTAGAAACATTGGATTTGCATAATAAGTTAAAAATAATAGAATCTTTGATTTTTGATACAATTCGTAAATATTGTAATAATGAAAATGAATTTAAATTTATTAAAGAAGATATAAAAAATCCGTTAATAACAAGTGATGAAACTAAATTAGCTGAATATTCGATAATAAATTTAGAAAATAGAATATCAATATTTGATAAAATAGAAGAACCAGTGCGTTATGCGTTATTAACAACATCAGAGGCAGTTCAAAGTATAAATATAATAATAAACAATATACATCAAAAGGTTTTAGAAAATGATAGATCATATATGAAGAATTTTATGACATTAAAACTAACAAATGAATTATCTCAGTTGCATAAGCAAGTAAAATTATTAGATTTAAGAATATCGATGTTGTTTGATTTATTGAAAGTATATATGCCGGCAAAACATAATATTCATTAATTTTCCGCGTAAACTCTTGCATTATTTCTATTTTGAATCCATAAAATAGTTCTATAAATAGCTAAACTAACAGCTCCAAAGAATAAAATACTCATAACAGTTTCAAGAACCATTTTAATAAAATTTAGTATTAAAAATAATAAAATGACATTAATTATTTCAATTCTTTTCCGCGGTCTTTAAGTAGTTTTAAAAATATATAATATAAAGAAAAAAGAACTTAAAGAAAATTTGCGAAGTTAATTTGGAAAAGTGGTTCAGAAATCGATTTTGGACATTTTTAAAAATGTCCATTTTCAAAAACCAATTGACTTTTTCAAAATTAGTTTATCGAAAAATGGGTTTAGACCATAATCGTCAGAATTATTTTTTTTGTGAGAAAAAGTTGTGATTGTACTTTTTTTATATAAAAACTATTGACGAGAAATGATGTAGTCTAACGGACTACAAAAAGGACTACAATTTCTCCATTTTTCTCCACTTGATTTTTACTTAATATTTTGTTAGCAAAATGAATAACAATATATTAAACATTGAATAAAAATTTGAGACGAGTCAGTCACAAGGACTACAAAAGACTACAAATGTAGTCTGAAAAGTCGTTAACAAAATAATGCTCGAATTTGTTAGCATATATGGTGTCAAATATATTAGTAAAATAATGGGAAAACGACAAATATTTTGACAGCAATAATGATAACAAATTTGTAGCAAATTGTCTAAAAATGTGATGTAAAAAAATGATATAATAATTAAATTAATTAATTGAATTAAATAATATATAATTATTTTGTCTTTAAGTAGTTTTCAAAATATATAATATATGAAAAAAAGAACTTAAAGAGATTTTGGCAAGTATAAATTGGAAAAGTGATTCAGATTTTCATTTTGGACATTTTTAAAAATGTCCATTTTCAAAAACCAATTGACTTTTCCAAAATTAGTTTGTTGAAAAATGGGTTCAGACCATAATCGTCATAATTATTTTTTTGGGTAAAATATTTTGTGACTGAACTATTTTTTGGTTGAATCCATTAACGACTTTTGATGTAGTCTAAAATTGCTACAAAAGACTACATTTTTTGTCGTTTTTCTCGTTCGTAATTTTGTCATTATTTTTCTTATTTTAAATGATAATACTTAAAATAAGAAGCGCATAACTTTTTGTGACTTGTCAGTCACAGTAGTCTATTTTGACTACAAAAGACTACAAAATTTCTCGTAAAAGTCGTAAACAATATTTTGTAAGCATTTATGTATTAAATAGTTATTGCCGAAATTCAATTTAATTGAGTCAGTCACGTCTTTAAATTACTTTTTAAATATATTATTTTTGAATTTAAAGAAATTTAAGTTATTTTGCGGAGAATCTTTAGGCGATTTTTCTATTGCCTTTATATGGCTACTTTAGACGACGAATTTATCGTAAACGAAAACAATGAATATTGCTGCGAACTTTGTGACTATACTACAATTAGAAAATTTGATATGGAAAAACATATGGCAACATCTAAACACAAAATGGCTACAATTGAACTACAAGATACTACAGAAAACTCTGAATATATACCAAAGCATAAATGCATTTATTGTAATAAGGAATATAAACATCATTCGAGCTTATGGAAACATAAGAAAACATGTAAACATCAATATGACGATGATGTCAGCGACTTTATGAATATGTCTGATAAAAATCTTATTCTAACCTTAATCAATGAAAATAAAGAATTTAAGCAAATTATTATTGACCAAAACAAAACCATTCAAGATTTAGCAACTAAAGTTGGTAACCAACATTCTAATAATAACACTAACTCACATAATAAGACTGCGTTTAATTTACAATTTTATTTGAACGAAACGTGTAAAAATGCGATGAATATTAGCGAATTTGTTGAATCCATTAGACCTACATTAAAAGATCTTGAATATGTTGGCCGTAAAGGTTACGTTGAAGGCGTTTCTAATATTATTCTTCAAAAACTTAAAAATATGGATTACACCTATAGACCAATTCATTGCTCTGATTCTAAACGTGAAATATTGTTCGTTAAGGAAAATAACGAATGGCATAAGGAGGAAGAGGAAAGCTTAATTTTAACGCGCGCTATCAAACAAATTGCCCACGAAAATATGAAAAATATTAATGAATGGAAATTACAACATCCCGGATGCACGGATCCAGATTCTAAAGTAAATGATTTATGGCTTCATATTGTTAGTAACTCTATGTCTGGAATTACTAAAGAAGAGACGGATAAAAATGTTGGCAAAATTATATCAAATATTGCTAAAGAAGTTGTTATTAAAAAATAAAATTGAATATGTATTAATGATTTAAATATTAATACATATATTATTAGATGAATACCTTAAATTATATTGGTTGCAAACATACTTTATGTCCTCACTTAATTAATATTATTTCACAACAAATACCTGATTTACAGAATAAAAGTTTCTTGGATTTATTTGCGGGAACTGGAAGTGTATCCTATAGGATACAAAATATAGTTAAGAATTGTAATTCAAATGATTTGGAATATTATAGTTTTGTTATTAATTATGCATTAATTAAAAGTAATTATTCGGAAAAAATTAGAGCATTATTAGATAAATGTAATGGGTTAGAAGGAATTGAGGGATTAATAACAACGAGTTATTCTGGAGAACGAATGTTTTTTACGAAAAATAACGCAAAAAAATGTGATGCAATCAGACAATTTATTGAAGACCTCAAACTAACAAATCAAATTAATGATGAAGAATATTATTTCTTATTAGCATCATTAATAGTTTCAATGGATAAAGTAGCTAATACTTCTTGTGTTTATGGAGCATTTTTAAAAGAATATAAAAAAACGGCATTAAAAGATTTGTTAGTTCAACCTATTCATAATGACTCAAATATTAAACAAATAGAGAATCAGGTATTCAATTTAAGAGCAGAAGATCTAAGTTTACAAAATCAGTTTTACGATGTTGTATATATGGATCCTCCGTATAATCAAAGACAATATAGTGCCAATTATTGTCCTTTAAATTATATTGCATTATATGATAAAAATATTATGTTAAAAGGAAAAACAGGTTTAATAGATGGATATAACAAGAGTAAATTTTGTAGTAAACTAACAGTAAAAGAAGCATTCAAACAAATTTTAGATAATATTAAATGTAATTATATATTTATTTCCTATAATAATGAAGGTTTATTGCAATATGAAGAAATGATAAATTTATTTAGTAGTTATGGTGAATTAAAAATATATAAAATAGAATATAAAAAATTTAAAGCTCATAAAAATGTAGATGGAGATAAAGTATATGAATATTTATGGTTTATAAATAAAACTATTAATAGCAATTTAATTGAAGAAATAGAATATACTATAAACTAACAACTTCAAAATTTTCTTTAAATATTGTTAGTAATTTTTCAAAAGCCCAACGAAATTTAATACAATCGCGATGATTATGTACTTGAAATTCACCTATTGTTATATTATTAATACTAATTGTTGAACTTTCTCCCCAGACCTTATTTTTTTTTATATGACTAAATTCAACAACATATTTAGACCAATCAATTTTGTTAGTTACTTTAATAAATAAAAGTTTATTTAAATGTTGATTATAATAAATAATAGGACAATCAAATGTATTGTCAAAATAAACAGAAAGCATATTATGTATGTTAGTTTGAATATAATTTTTAATTTGTTGTTCTAAAGATTCAGAATCGACGATGATTGAAACATTAAAGAAATTACAGAACTTTTTCTTACTAGGTTGACCAATAACTTGAGGACAAACCTTGGCATCTTTTTTTGTGGTTTTTGCGCTCAATTTAATTGTATCATCTGTGATACAAGTAAAATCATATTGACTTCCAGCCTTTGCCGTATGTTTTAATTGATATGGAAATAATGTTAACAAATTTGTTAGTTTATTTTTTAAAAGATGTGCGTCGTCAATACTATATTTATACTTACCATCATATTGTATATTATATAGAAGACAAATAGCCATTTCAAATTTCTTACCGAGATCTTCAGTTTGTAAAACTGGTTCTTCTTCAACAATAATAAGTTCAACGGGTTGTTTTTTGGAGGATTTATTCATTTTATTATTTATATTAACTAACAAAATGAATTAAAGTATTTCAATTTTTTCTTTTTGTATATCTTTTCTTGCGTTTAACCGTTTTTCTTCGTTTCATATATTTTTTCTTATTTGTTAGTTTACCTCGTTTATATCTTCTAGATTTTCTGCCACCAGAAATGGGAGTTACTATTGCCTGTAATGTAATGCCAAATGGCGGATCAGCTAAATCTATTAGTAACTTTGAAAAATTATATATTGCATCGTCTTGTTTATATACCTTTCCGGTATATATTAATTTTACATTATAGTTAGTTGTATTAATTATTTTATATTCAACTAATTTGTTTAATAACATATTTTTAACATCGTTTAACGTTGTTTCAGATGTAATGGGAAATTTATATGTTGCTCCAGAATATTGTACTTTAATCGTATTATCTTGTTGTGCTACCGGTGCGACAGCTGGTGCTACTGGGGCAGCAATAGGGGTATCAGTTTCAGTTGCTTTACTGATTTTGTAAACCATCGTTTCTTTACCGGGTTGACAATGATCCGCACTAGCACCGATTGTTCCATTATAGTAAGCAACAGACATAATTGAAGGCAATGTAGTTCCGGTTGGCTCAGCAACAAATAGTTTATTTGAACTTATAGCCATAGCTAAAACTTCATCCATTGTTATTAATACTTGTAACCCTAACACAGACGATAATGACAAATATTCTATATTTAAATTTATGTTTGAATTATCAATAAATTCTGGTCCATCACCCGCACTCATACAACCGTATTTTTTATTATTTGGCTCGTGTGCTTGCCTTATAAGATCTTTTTTATTTAATAAGTAATTATTACCATTAATTCTAATAACTATATTTTTATTATCTTGTTGTAAATAATCACTTATAACGTGTGTTTCTTGTGTAATATCATTTGTACCTGAATCATTTATATTAATTTCAATATCTGATTGCGGAACAGTTGGCATATTATTTTGAGGAACTGCATTGTTTTGTGGAACTGGATTATCTGGAGGAATTTCAGTCAAGGTCCAAAGTGGCTGTGGAACATAATTTTGTCTTGGTATTGGTTCGGGAGCTGGTTCATGTACTTCTGTAATTGGAAGTAATAAATTTACAATATTATCTAATTGATGTAACTGTGCGTAATATAATGCATTATGACCATTACTTCCTACCTGATTTGGATTAGATTGACCTGTGCCAATTAATCTTTCGATAAAATGTATATAAGGCTGAATTTCATTAAAATAATTTGTTCCCAATAATAACAATAGTGCAGTATTGCGGTAATCATTTACTTGTCCTGGATTAGAATGTCCCGTATTAAGTAATCGAAACATCAAATCAGAACTTCTGCCGTAATCAATTAAAAATATTAATGCGGTATTACCATTTTCATCAACATATTCTAAATCACGTGGCGAAGTTTCATCAATTAATGCATTTATTATGAAGTCGGGAACGCCACCACCTTCGGCAAATATTGCGTGCATTAATGGAGTTGCGCCATAACTATCTGGTCCCAAATAAAATTCACCACTTCTAATACGGTGATATAATTGATTAAATTGTTCTTCAGGATCATTCATATCTAATGCGGCTTCAATTTCATCAACTAAATCATCTGCTGTAAGTCTTTCCATTGATTCTTCATTATCTGACATATATATAACTAACAAAATTATAAATTATTTTCTTCTTTTTGTGAAAACTCGTTTACGTCTAAATGTTTTTTTATGTTTTAGATATTTTTTTCTTTTTGTTAGTTTATTTCGTTTATTAAATCTTCCATATTTTTTAGATTTTCTGCCGCCACTAATAGGACTAACCATTGATTGTAAAGTTATTCCAAAAGGCGGATTAGCTAATTGGGTAAGTTGTTTATTTAAATCATTATCTTTATATATTTTTCCCGTATAAATAAATTTAACATTATAATTGTTAGTTTGTATTTGATTTTCTTGAACTAATTTATTTAGCAACATATCTTTTAAATTATTAAGTGTTGTTTCAAGTGTAACAGGAAATGCATATGTAACACCTTTATACTGTACTTTAACAGTTTGTTCTGCTTGTTGTGCTACAGGTGCTGCAGCCTCCTCTTCTGCGTTATCTATTGGAATATCTACCAAATTTCCTGGCGTAAGAGAATAAACGTGCGTTGCTTTGCCGGTTTGGCAATGATCCGCACTAACACCGCCAGTAGTACCATTATAATATGCAACAGACATAATAGCAGGTAAAATTCTGGTGGTACTATAACAAACATATAACTTATTAGAATTTGTTAGCAATGATTCCATTTCAGATTTTTTAACAAGTATTTGTACTGGAGCTATAGCAGATAAAGTAAAATATATGGGAGTAAAATTAATGTTATTATCTGATTGAAAACGCATTTGATCTCCAGCTTGTTTACAACCATATTTATTGTTAGTATTATTATTTAATTGAGTTCGTATATAATTTTTATTGGAAAAAAATATTTCATTATTAACAACAAATGCAACATTATCATTATCACTCGCTAAGAAATTCCGGATGGTTTCGCGTTCTTGAGTTACACTATTGAATCCAGTTAAGTTAATATTTATGTTAGTATCAGGTACTATAAGTTGCTGTTCTGGTTCAGGTTCGGGAGCTGGTGCAGCCGCCATATTTAAATTATTTAAAGCATTCATTACATCATATAAATCACCCAAAATAGCATAATGTAGAGCAATATTACCATCGTTATCAACCTGTTCCGGATTAGATTGTCCCGTATTTATTAAATACATTGCGGTTTCTTCATCTTCAAGAGCTGTAGCGCGAATTAATGCGGTTTCACCTTCATCATTAACAGCGCCAATTCTTGCATTTCCTTGTTCAACTATTGCTTGAATAATCCCATCTTCAAAATGAGTTTCTATAATGGCACATATTAATGGAGTATTACCATTATCATCAGTGTCGTTTATATCTGGATATTGATTATTTCTAATTCTTGTAATAATATTTTGTATTCCTGAATCGCGATCATATAAATTATCTAAATTAAATAAATCATCAAAAATAGATAAAGGTTGATTTGTTTGCTGTTGCGGCATAGGTGCTGTATTTAAATTATTTAAAGCATTCATTACATTATATAAATCATTCATATCTGCATAACTTAGAGCATTATTACCTTGATTATCAACATGTTCTGGATTAGATTGTCCTGTATTTATTAAATACATTGCAGTATCTTCCTTTTCAAACATTGTCGCAATAATTAATGCCGTTTCACCATCATTATTAACGGCATCAATTCTTGCATTTCCGTGTTCAACTATTGCTTGAACAATCCCTTCTTCAAAATAAGTCAGTCTCACGGCAACCATTAATGGTGTATTACCATTTTCATCAGTGCCGTTTATATCTGGATATTGATTATTTCTAATCCTTTCGAGAATTAATTGTCTTTCTGAATTTGCTCGATCAGTTCCTGCGGGAAAAAACCTTAAATCATAAAAAATAGATAAAGGTCGCCGAGTATTGTTTTGTCGTCTTCTTTGATTCGTTTGTTGTGTCACCGGTGCTACGGGGGGTATTGGTGCTATATTTGGGTCAGTCACATTCGGTGCTCGTTGAGATCTATTTCTATTTCTATTTCTTCGTCTTCTAGTTGGATTTTGATTTTGTTCCATTTGTTTTACTATAATATATTGTGATTATTTTCTAAATATATTATATTCTTTTTGTTAGTTTTTTTCGTTTATTATTTCTTCTTTTTGTTTTTCTTTTTTTTCCTCCAACTATAGGACTAACCATTGACTGCAAAGTAATTCCAAAAGGCGGATTAGCTAATTGGGTAAGCTGTTTATTTAAATCATTATCTTTATAAATTTTTCCAGTATAAATAAATTTAACATTATATTTGTTAGTTTGTATTTGATTTTCTTGAACTAATTTATTTAACAACATATCTTTTAAATCATTCAATGTTGTTTCAAGTGTAATTGGAAATGTATATGTAACACCTTTATACTGTACTTTAACAGTTTGTTCTTGTTCTTGCGCTGCCACTGGTTCCTCTTCCACATTATCTATTGGAATGTCAACCAAATTTCCCGGTGTAAGCGCATAAACGTGGGTTGCTTTTCCAGGTTGACAATGATCCGCACTAATGCCGCCGGTTGTCCCTTGATGATATGCAACAGAAATAATTGCAGGTAAAATTCTGGTGGTACTATAACAAATATATAATTTATTAGAATTTCTTAGCAATGATTCCATTTCATCTTTTTTAACAAGTATTTGTACTGGAGCTATAGCTGACAATGTGAAATATATTGGAGTAAAATTAATGTTATTATCTAATTGAAAACGCATTTGATCTCCTGCTTGTTTACAACCATATTTATTATTGACATTATTGTTTAATTGAGTTCGTATGTAATTTTTATTGGAAAATAATATTTCATTATTAACCACAAATACAACATTATTATTATCACTTGCTAAGAAATCCCGAATAGTTTGTCGTTCCTGAGTTATACTATTGAATCCGGTTAAGTTAATATTTATATTAGTATCTGGAACATTAGGAGCAGCAGGAGGAGCAGGAGCAGCAGGAGCAGGCGGTTGTATAATATTAATAACCTGAGTAAAATCAACCGCAGCATTTTGCGCATAATATAATGCATTATGACCTTGACTATCAATTTGATTTATATTTGCATTTCCTGTGTTTAATAATCTTAAAGCAATATCGGGTAAATTATTTTCACAGGCCATAATTAGAGCAGTTTTGCCTGCTCGATTAACTGCATCAGGTTTACTATTGCCAGTACTAATTAATAACGATGGTATTGCTGTACCTCTAATTGCATCTGTTAATATTGCTTGCATTAATATTGTATTTTTATTCGTGGGTGTTAGTTCATCTTTATTAAAAGTATTATTAACAATACTAACTCTAATATTATCTTTGTAATTATCGATACTTGCCCGATAACGTATGCGTTCTTGGTCATTTCTTGGACCAGCTGGAGTGCGGAACACATTTTCAAAATTTTGAATTTTTCTCATTTTATTAATTGTGGATAATGCCGTAAAAGGTATTGGAGGTGTATTTATAATTAGTTCTTTAAGTCTTTGTTTTAAATTATTATCAGTAATAATATTATTAATATAATAAACTGAATTATGACCATCTAGATCACTGGCGTTACCTGAATCTGCTCGTCTAGTTTCAGCAAGTTTTAATAAAAGTTGTTTGATATGTTCATTATTATAATGGGTAGCGGGTGTGTTGGAATATTCTTTTAACAAGAATATCATAGCATTCTCACTATCATTATTAATTTGGCCTACATTTGCGTTTTTATCAATTAAAATATCACAAATATCAAAAATACGATTTTTAGCTGCTAATATTAATGCTGTATTTCCATAATCATCAACATTATCTAAATTAATTTCAGTTTGAATTAATTTTTCGGCAACATGATAAAAACCTAAATCAATAGCAAACATTAATGGTGTCATATTATAAAATCTAGTAGAAACTTCACCTGGATTTAAAATTCCAGCTTGAATTTCTCGAACAATTCTGGCTTCATTTTCTGGATTAGTACGAAGCATAAGTATTTCTCTTACTAAATTACGATTAGGATCATAATTAGGAATAATAGGTTGATTTTGTTGATTTTGTTGTGGTTGATTTTGTTGATTTTGTCTTTCAGTTAAAGCATCAATAATACTTTGAATAGGCATAAATCGTCTTGCATATTGAAGCGCATCCATACCATTTACTCTAATATTAATATTAGTTTCTGGATTATTAATTAAATATATTGCTTTACGTGTTCCTTCATTATCAATGGCGACAAATAAAGCAGTTTTGCCATCATCATTTATTGCATTTATTCTTCCTTGCCCACTTTCAACTAATGCTTGAATGATTCCATCATCTAAAGATGAATACATAATTGCGTACATTAATGGAGTATCTCCTTCACCATCAGAACGTTGTAAATCGGTATATCTGTTATTTCTTATATTATAAACAATTTGACTTGCATACGTTCCTGTTTGATTCTCCATAAAATTTTCGAAATCATTAAAAAAAGAAAGTTGTGGTTGTGTTTGATTTTGTTGTGGCTGTTGCGGTTGATTTTGTTGACGATTTCTGTTACCCCGTCTTCCAGTTTGTGCTACCGGTGCATTTGTATTTTGCGGTTGCGTTCCTCTGTGAGCCAAAGGTATGTAATCGGTTTGATTTGGAGGTGCATTATTTCGACCTCTGTTTCTGTTTCTACGTCTAGTTCTTCTTTGATTTTGTTCCATTAATGTTTACTATAATATATTGTGATTATTTTCTAAATATATTATATTTTTTGTTTTTTAGTTAAAGGTTCTTGAGCTTCTTCATTATTATTATTAGAAATATATTTTGCAACTAAATCAACTGGATTATTTTGAATATAATTTGGATCATAACTAACACTTTTTGTAAAACTTTGTATTCGTTTGTTAGTTCCATTAAAATCCCAATCTTCAAATCCTTCTTTAATATTTTCATTGGATAATACAATCCCTCGCGGTAAAATATATTCGATTAATGTTACATTTATATTTTTAAATGGAGGAATATTACAATATTTTTCAGTATTATCAATAATATCTTCAACATCAATATACGGCATACCTACGGGTAATTCATATGTATATAAACAACAATCATTATTATTTGTAAACATCATACCAATGTCAACATCTGGAGAAGATGATGTATACGCTGGCATTAATCCAACACGACAAGTGTTTCCTTCACAAAGTTGTTTTTCTCCGCGATAAACAAAATTTAGTTGTTTATTGACGGATTCATCAGTGATTTTTGGCGCTTGGGTTAAAAAGTAATTGTCAAACACATCAATAATTTTATTAAAAAATCTTAATAATTTTTCATTTTTAAATCCAATAAGTTCAGGATTATCTCTTAGAAATTCATTAACATAATAATCGAAATACATTAAATACAAAAATACGGCATCACATATTGTTAGTTCAAAGTTTTTGGCTTCATATATTCTATATTGTTTATCAATATAATCGCGATATGCTGTAGAATTATTTGCAATAATTTCATCAGTTATCATATCTTTATAATGAGGTTCAGAATTAGGTGGTTTAAATTTTTGTTGCATAGGAGTATCAGTAAAAATATCGGTGGTGATAACGCCTTCTTTTAAAGTCCAATTACTTATATCCTGATTAAAGCTGGCGTGCATAAACATTTGTGTCATATCTTCTACATTTGATACATTCCAAGTATCTAAAGGCTGATTAAATCTATAGCAACCAATAAACATATGATCCATATATATAACATTATTAACTTTCCATTTATCTAAAGGTTGATTAAAAACCTCACAACCAGCAAACATATAACTCATATCAGTAACGTTTGAAACATCCCAATCATTAATATTTTCATTAAAATCAGGGGAATTTGAGAATAAGCCGCTTAAATCAGTTATGTTAGTTATGTCCCATTTTGATATGGGTCCTTTATTAAAGAATTTTTTTGGCATCCCATATCGTTGTATTGCTTCTTTTAGTTCGCCATATGTTTCAGGTTTAAATACCTCTTCATCTACTGCTTCACCCCCTTTTTTATTACGTCTTTTAGATATTTTTTTTCGTCTTTTTGTTAGTTTTGTTGATTTAATTTTTTTCAAGAAATTAAAATTATATTTTTTAGTTTGTTTTTTTTTCATATTTTTATGTTTTTTTGTACGTTTACCGCCACCAGTCATAGGTTTAACCATCGCTTGTAATGTGATTCCAAAAGGTGGATTAGCCAGTTCAGTTAATAATTTGTTAGTTTGATCTTCTTTTCTATTATAAACAGTTCCAGCATAAATGAATTGGAAAGTAAAATTATATGAATTAATGTTTGGATCTTGGTTTTGTATTAATTTCTCTATTAACATATGTTGTACGTCTCCTAATGTGGTATCTAATGTAACGGGTAAAGTAAATATATGTCCTTTGTATTGAACTTTAATAGTTTGTTCTGTTACGGCAGGTTCTTCATCAATTTGCATTTCATTATTAGCAGGTTCATTAGTTTCAGTTTCCGTTTGATTACAAATGGGAGATGCCGGTTTAATATTGTATAATGGGGTTGATTTTCCGCTTTGACAATGGTCAGCGCTAGCTCCGTAAGAACCGTTATAATATGCGTAAGACATAATTCCGGGCAATACTATACCAGACGGTTCAAGTATAAATAACTTTGTTGAAAAATTATCGGAAATAATTTTGTGCATAATTTTCGCATTAACGACAATTTGAAGTCCTATAATAGAAGACATAGAAAAATAGGGTACAGAATTATCAATGTTAGAACTGGCGATATAATTATAACCGACAAGATTATTATTTTCATCGACTTCATTTTCACCGGCTTTAATGCAAGCAAGTTTAATTTGTGATGTGTCAGTAATTTGTTTTAAAATTTCGAATTTATTGGATAAATAATATTTGTCATCAACTTTAAAACATACATTATCAGGATTAGCATTAAGATGATCTGTAATATTTAAAGTTTCTTGTGTAGCAGCATAAAATCCGGTTTGATTAATATCAATGAAGTTAGTTTCAACAATATAAGGCTGAAGCATCTCAACGACATTATCAAAATTATTGATTTTAGCAATGGTAAAAGCGGAATCACCTTTAGAGTTTTTAAAAGTTGGATTGGAGTTGTTAGTTTGTAATAATACAGGAATAACATCTTCCATATTATTTTTGATAGCATACATAAGCGCAGTAAATTCGTGAATATCAACGACATCAGGATTGGATTCGCCGGTATTTAAGATAGCTAATGCAACATTACTCATATTTTTAGCGCAAGCGTATATTAAAGCGGTTGAATGCTGGTCGTTATCAATATGTTCTGGAGATGCATTTCCTGTATTTAGTATTTCAATCGCAACATTGGGTAAACTAACAACAATAGAAATAATTAATGCGGTTAAACCTACATTATTTACGTGTGATGGATTAGATTGTCCAGTTTGAATAATTTTGCTGGCAACTTCAGGTGTATCATTATTAATAGCGTACATAAGAGCAGTATTGGAAAAATTGTCAACGTGTTCTGGATTAGTATTTCCGTAATCCAAAAGTGTTAAGGCAATTTCCTCGAATTTTTTATGTTTACAAGCATAAATAAGGCAGGTATTATTATCTCGATCGGGTGTAGTAACATTAACTTTTCCAGTTTGAAGTAATAAAGAAATAATAATATCCATATCAGGTTGTTCAATATGTTGAAATGCAATGATGATGGCGGATTCTCCGCGTGCGTTGACATATTCAGGGTAGGATGCGTTAGATTTGATAAGAAAATATGCGATTTGAGGTTCATCAAGAGCGATAGAGTACATAAGAGGTGTCATAGCGTTAAATTTTTCATTTTGAAGAAAAGCGTTGTTTTTAATAAGCATTATAATTTGATGTCGATAATTTTTAATGGTGGTTTCGGGTTGTTTGGAAAGTTTTAAGTTATTAAGTTCTTCTAAAGCTTTAATAATAGATTTAGATTGTAAGTTTTGTGACATATAATATAATGGGAAATAATTTTTGTTAGTTTAACATTTGATTAAAATTATTATGAAATACAAATGGGGTTGTTATTTTTAAATATTGTTAATAAAATATATAACAAAAATTATATATTTTATATTGGTAACGGTGCTTATTATTTGTTAATCTCATTTAACAAATATAAAATGTCGTAAGTTTATTTTTTATTTTTTTTAATAAATTTCGAAGTTTCCGTAAGAGGTGTAGTTTCTATTATAATGGGGTCGATAGTAATATTAGAAATGGTTTGATTATTTTTGGGATTTGATTTACAATTTCTAATATGTGCTGCTAAACTGGCTTTATTTTTACCAAACCAAATATTACATAATGTGCATTGAAATCCGTTATCATTTTCAATAGTACCATTTTTCATTAATATATTTTTAATGTTTGGTAATTGTATTTCATCTAATTTATCAACCAGTTGTTTATTGATAGATTTGATGGTATCGAGCATTTGTCCTTTTTGAATCCCAAAAAGTCTATACTCTTCAACAATTTCTTCAAACTCATCTTTTAAAATGGGAATAAAATTATCGTTCTTGGTTTCCAAGGTTTTAAGTTTCATATCTAAATTATCAATAATATCAATGGCTATTTTAACCTTATCAATATTATAATCTGTATTAGGAATATAAACATGGATAAATCCATTTATAATATCAATTTGATATGGATTTTTATATGTTATGGGGCTTCTTTGTGAAACCATTATACCGTGATTTTTTTGATGTTGGATATCCCTTTCAAACTTAGCTATTTCTTCACTATCAACTGATCGAGTATAATCTTTACTTTCAAATAAAATACTTGGTTTATTTTTGTTATGTCTATTTACCTTGAAATCACAGTTAGCGGCATTAGATGAGACTTTAATAATTTCATCTGTTGGCATAATGGTTTGTAGCATATAATATAAATCTACTTCAGCGATATTACCTTTAAATTGTGAATTATTTTTATATTTACCTAAAAATTCATCAATATCATTGGATAATTTTATTTGTGTGTTAGTTTGTTGACATAAATTTTCTTTTAATTGATTTAACATATTGTTAGTTCTATCTTCGCTGGAATTAATTGTATTAAAAATAGGTTGTTGAATATTTGTAATCATTTTATTTAATTGATTTTCTATATTGTCTATAATTATTTTAGAATTATTTTCATCTTTTGAATTGATAGATAATATTTTTTGAGTATCATTTGTAATAATATTACAGTAATTTTTAATGCAGTTTTCGATTTGTAAAATATTTTTGTCTTGTGATTTTGGAATAATTTCATTAATTGCTAGTGTTGTTTTTGATAGAAGATTTTCGTTATTTTTTTCAATTAGAGAACTTATTTTTTCATTGTTAGTTAGTGTATTTGAATTTAGTATATTTTTGATATCTTCAACATAATCTTTTTTAGATTCAAGTAGTTTCATCATTAAATCTAATTTCATTGTATTGAGATTTGTATTTAGTTCAGTGACAACATTTAGAATTTTTGAGTTTACAGTAGAATTAATAGTGTTAGTTAAATTAGTTGATAAACTTTTTAAAATATCAATAAATATATGATTCATTGTTATGATATCAATATGTGAATTTTCTTTATAGTATGAAACAATAATAGGGTCAGTAATAACAATTTGTTCCGTCATTTATAATATATATTAAATTATGTCTTTAATATTTATTTAATTTAATTTATTATTAAATTTAGAAAAAAATTAAAGTTAAAAATGTAAATTAAATTAAAATAAAAATAAATTTAAAAATATTTTATGTTAGTTTGTAATGTCTTAAAAAATTAGAGCAAAAATATTCTAATTTTAAAAATAAATTACATTAGTTTTTATTTCCAAAAATAAATTAGGTTAGTTTTTTTTTAAAATTAGAAAAAAATTAAGTTAAAAAAAGAATCTAGTGCAAAAAAAAAGTAAAATTAAAAAAAAATTAGAGCAAATTAGAGTAAAAAATTTTGTAAAAAAAAAAATATTAAGAAATTGTAATTCTAAAGAAATTTTAGTATACGGGTAAACCCTAACCGAAGGTGTATACTAAAATTTCTTTAGAATTACAATTTCTTAATATTTTTTTTTTTACAAAATTTTTTACTCTAATTTGCTCTAATTTTTTTTTAATTTTACTTTTTTTTTTTACTAGATTTTTTTTTTTATTTAT
>JACCDX010011324.1_pt1 | contig 99245 bp, 80 predicted proteins | sample 7449681 | NCBI WGS metagenome assembly JACCDX01 (sample SAMN15323450, study PRJNA562643) | freshwater metagenome | isolation source: river surface water | place: USA:Blue River Watershed | collected 2017-08-18
GTCAAGGAGGCCGTGGAGGCCAAGGTGGAAGAAGTTACCGAGGCGGTCAAGGAGGCCGTGGAGGCCAAGGTGGAAGAAGTTACCGAGGCGGTCAAGGAGGCCGTGGAGGCTAAAGTGGAAGAGGTGAAATCCAAACACTGCTTCTGTGCTTTTCTAATTCCTATTCTTCAATCCCTTCTTACAAAAAAGGCAGTACCCGTAAAATCCACTGCTGAAACAGTATAAAATCTAATCTTCAATATAACATTTTCGTACATGAGTGTGTGAGAATTTAGGGTTTGGATTTGGTTTGGGTTTTGATACTTTGTTTGAGTTTGGATTTGGATTTGGATGTTTGACCAAGTTTGAAGGTCCAAACGAAGTTTCTTCAATTGAAGAAAGACATTCAGGAATTTCCAGAAGCTCTTTCTTACACCAGGATTTCATTTCGCTTCCAGGAAGACAAATACTCAATATGGAACCATTCCAAACGGCTTTTTCCTGTTTCAGAATTTCTTCTTCCCAAACATCGTCAATTGTAGGTGGTGGTGCTTGGATATCGTGTTCCATAACTTTTTCCAATAGGTACGGAGATGTCAGAATCGGTTCCCGTGTCTCAACACGCCATTCATTTTTAGACAAAATACCCCAATATTTTTCCCAACGATATATTCTCTGAACTTCCTTTCCTCCAGAAGGGGCATGTTTGGAATTCCAGGCCTCTGACAATGATCCTGAAAGTGTAATTCGGTACAAAGACATTGTCTAATGGAGATGATAAGTAAGAAAGTTTTCCAAGTAGATCTCAAAATTTGAGACAAATCCCATAAACTTTTCCAGTATCAGCCCAAATGCAGTGTCTAATTCTACAGCCCAAAGGAACAACACGAAATGCCAATCTCCCAAATACAATTACAGGACTTCCATCCGTGAATGAAATTGGAAAACTTCTTCGTCGAACCACCGATCCAGAGTACATTGGATTTTGGAAATGGCATCAGACTCGTGTTCATTTCTTTGCCTACAAAACAGGCAAGGCAGGAACCGAAAACAAACATGAACTTCCTGAGCCCTACGATGCTCTCACCTTCTTCGGCGAGGCTGTACTTGTTGGAACTTCCGAAACCGAAGATCAGGCAATCCAAACATTCAATTCCTCTCTCTATACTAAATTTTACAACGAAATGACGGCAGAAAAAGAGTCCGATTCAGATTCAGATGGCGATTCAGAGGAATTTCAGTCTGATCTGGAGGAGGAAGAGGAGGAAGAGGAAGTTTCGGATTCAGAATCCGATTCTGAACCTGAGCTAGCAATTGAGGAAGAGGAAGAAGAGGAAGCACCTCCACCTGTAAAACTTCCTAAACCGAAACGCACAAACAAAAAAATTCCAGCATGGTTTGTTCTTTCTGATATGACGGAGGAACATCTGGATGATCTAACTCCTATTCAGCGCCAAAACTGTCTTCGTCGATTTGAAGTGTATCTGAAAGTTCTATCTTCTGAACAAAGGAGTGAATTAGAAAAGGCAATTTTCAAATTCAGTCTGGAAGATGCCAAACGCAAACATCTAAAAGCTGTTTGGGAAAATCCTGAATTCCAAACACTCTACGATGTTCATGTTCGGCGCGTCCTAAGTAATTTGGACGATCGATGCTATGTGAAGAATACGCGGTTGATTCAGCGACTCCAAGAAGGAGAATTCAAGATCTGGGAAATTCCCTACATGACGTGTGCTGATCTTTATCCTGAAAATTGGGTGACTTTGTCTGAACGGGAAATGAAACGGGAGGCCAAGATGTTGGAGGTGGATACTTCCATGGCAACCGACATGTTCCGTTGCTCACGTTGTGGAAAGCGTCAGTGCACATACTATGAGCAACAGACACGTTCAGCGGATGAACCGATGACTATCTTTATTCGGTGTATTAATTGTGGCAAACAATGGCGGCAGTAAATACACGCTCTTTTGTAGCGTGTATTTGCCTGCCTTAAAGTTGTAATCAACCTGGTTGATTACAACTGGCGGCAGTAAACTAGATTATTTACGAATTCGTCTTACTTTATTTTTGTATGAGCGACGGTTTCGTGTTTTTCTGACATTCTTTCCTTTCTTTCTAAATGTTCCACGACGGACCTTTGAATCTTTGGGTAGCTTACGAAGTTTAACAGCACCACCTTCTGCTGGAGAAACCATTTCATAAATTTCGTAAATCTTATCCTGGTAATTTGTCTGGCAATGTTCAGCACTGACAGCATCTCCTGTCTGCAGTAGCGATTTAGATACAATTCTTCCCACTCTATTTTCAGTTGGAATCAGAGCATATTTTTTACCTGCCTCAATATTGTTTGCCTGACTTTCAAACACATAAATATTTCTATGAAATGCTAAACGACGAAGAGGTTCAGGTTCAATTTGATGTAATCCAATAAAAATAGCACCTTGAGGGACTGTTGGTAGACATTTATAATAGACGTACTGTTTGGCTTCTAAAAACCTTTTATAAAGTAATACAGTTTCTCCATCTTCCTCGGTTTCATTATCTATACAGGCAGCTCTCACAAATTCTGGTTCCTGATTAGGTTCCTGTTTGTAAATATAAAACAGTACTTGATTATCAGCAATATCAACATTAGAAGCCATGTAGGGATCAAAACATTCCGTTACATCTGGTGTTTCCATAGCTCTAGTTTCAATCGGTCTATTTTCTCCTTCAGGAATATTGTTTCCATTCTGAACATTGTTTTCCACACTTCCCATACTTCCCACACTTGTAGCATTATTATTTCCTTCCTGAACAGTAATACTTGGATATTCATCATATCTCTCAAAATAAACATCACCGCAAAGCCTAGTTGCCTCTTCTACAAGAGGTCCAAAATAGGATTCTAGAAGATGTTCCAGACGATAAGGATATTCTTCAAAATCTATTTGATTAAATGTCCTGGAAATATCATCAAAATAACCATTAATAAGTTCAGCAAGTGCTTCTTCAGATCCAGCCAATTCAATTATTTTTTCAGGTTCATCCACATACTCATCACTATCGTATCCGTCTTCTTCTTTCAAGTACTCACGGATAGGTGTATAATGTTCCACAATAGACGCGCGAAAGAGTGTTTTTCTGGCTAGTTTTTCCCTAGATTCAGGGTATTGATTCATACAATACCCTAATCTCGGCATGGAGCCAAAATCATTTAGAATTTCTTGGGTTGCTTCAACACCAGTCGTATCCGCCTTAATTTTGAAACCACGTGACATATATTTCCGCATGCGTTTTCTGAGAAAATGATTTCCTGATAAGAATACTTTCACATAGTCGCCCTGAAGTTCTCCTGACTTATTCTGAATATGTTCAGGATGCGTAGCCCAAACATCCTCTCCATCGTACCAGACCTGGCAAAAGGTTAAATCAAAATTCTGAACTACCTGTAAGGGCGTTGTGCGTTTACGGATAGCCATAACATCAATCGCTGTATAGTTTGGATTATGTATGGAATACATTGTATCTGTTGTTCCATAGGATACTACAGTTCGAATTCCATTTCTACGAAGAAATGATTCGCAATATTCAGAAGATTTAAAATTACGATATCCTTGTGTTAATTTTTGCCGAAACAATGTATGAATTGTTTTATCATTTGGGATCGGGACGTAAATATCGGCATCTGATCCCCACTGGTTGATATTTGACCGATATTCTGTATCTAGTAAAGCTCCTAACACACTTCCTCCCGCAATCAGAGCACCATTATCTTTTAGGACCTGATCCAATTCAGGAATTTTAGCAACCAAATTCTTATACACCTTGGATGCCCTGAATTTTTCGGTTCCACCTGGTATTTTTTGTGGATCCGGCATACTTCTCTATACTTGACTCCTATTTCTTCTCCAAATAAATATCCTCATTTAATTCTGCTCCTTCTTCAATGATTTCCAGACGAACACTGGAGGGTCCTTCATCGTCATCCGGCAGCACGGGGGAACGAGCGCTCCGTTTTTTCTCTAGAGCAGCAGCAGCCGCCTGCATGGCCAAGTCTGAACGAGTTCGTAGGGCAGAATTTGGACCAGGAACTGTTGTTGCTTCCCTTAATTTTTCTTTGGTCTTTTCCAGCTTCCCAACAGGAATCACTGTTTGCGCTTCATCCTTTGCCGAGTTGAAAAACTGAATTTTGGCGGCATGTGGAATTGTAGGATTTCGCAGAGCTTGAACGGCGGCTTGACGAGCCATTTCCATAATTTCCTCACGCAAAGCCTGTTCCATTTCTTCACGTTCTTCACGTGTTCTGGACAGAATACGTTTATCTATGTCTTCCAACACGAGTTGTCGCATAAGTCCTTTCTTTTGCTGAATAATGTAGGCGGCCTCGGAGGCAATTTTTGCCAGACGGGAATCACGGTCTTCAAATATACGGGCATGTTCAATACCTCCAGCAATTTCAGGACGTACAATATCCTTTTTATCACGGAAAGCAACCATAAATGCCTCTACAACTTTGGGAGGAATGGGTGGCGATTGTTCAATCAGACGATCCAATTCAATACGTCCCATTTTCAGAAAACTCATAGCATCCATACGTTCATTGGGATGTAACGCCAATTCAATAGAGATAAAACGCTGAAACTTACCCCAAGAAATTGCGGCTACTCGGTGTGCCTCGGAACCCTGAGCGTATCGCAAAAAGTTAGCAACCGTGGAAATAATTCCCGCAATCAGTGAGATCGCACCAATACCAAACGTAACAAATTTTGCCTGTTCTTCCGTTTCCACAATAGAATTAGTAGCAAAGTTTGCTGTTCCTGTAAGAGTACTCATAATAATCACAGGAATTGTAAAGTAATAATTCATTTTGGAGAATTTTTCCTCCGTTTTCTGGTGCATCCATTGATAACAGGATGCCTTATCTGCCCATTCTGCCACTAAATTTTCTAACTGTTTTGTCCAGCCATTATGATATTTCCGCACTTGTTTATTTACACTTGAACTCTCCGAATTCCCTGCCGACACGGAAGGATCTTCGTCTTTTTTGGGAGAATCCGCTTTTACATCGGGTGATCTCTGCATCTTTACAAACAGCAAAGATATTTTTTTTGCGATAAAATACCGTAATCCATGTAGGATACCCTAACAAAGATAATGGTATCCCAATGCCACGTATTAACCTATAATATTCATGGTTTACCGTGGTGTAAACAATATTCCTCCGAAATCCTAACATGGATTCAGCAAAATCCCATTCCGATTCTTTGTTTTCAGGAACTCTTTACCAAAAAAGGGCGAGATCTCTATAAAGCCGAATTATCCAAACAAGGGTACGATGTATACTTACCCAATGATGAAGGTGTAAGTCTTTTTCCAAGTGGTCTGATGATTGCTGTGGATCCTAAAAAGTATACGGTTCACAGCACAATGTTTCGTCCCTATCTGTATTTTAATTATTCCGATAGTTTTGCCAATAAAGGATTTTTTGGTGTAGAACTGGAAGATCGTGTATCCAAACATCGGTTCTACCTCTTCAATACGCATATGCAGAGCGACTGGGAAGGATCCGTAATTACTGGACGTGGAGATACTATGCGAATACGTAAACAACAGGCTGAACAAATTCTGAATACCTGTACGGAACTTCCTCATCCAGTTCTTGTCATAGGTGATCTGAATCAGGAGGAACAATTACATTGTTACCTTCGTTTCTTACATCCGATGAGTTGTATGCCCATGAAAAAAGCGACGTTTATTCAGACGGGGGAGGATTTGGATCATGTGGCCTGGTTGCCACTTCAGTATGCCAAGGAGGGATGTGGATTCTGTGACATTCGGAAAAGCGGTCCACAACTTACCAAAATTCTTATTCATGCTTTACCGTTCAGTGACCATGCAGCTATTGAAGCGACCATACAGATTCCTCCTTTTCCTTTACCGAGTTAATCAATGTATTTTACGTTTACGTGTCTTTTTGTGACCACCACCGGTAGCTGCATACTTCTTATTAAATTCGCGACGATATCTGTCGTATATCTTCATATCCTCCTCTTTACTTAAACTAGATTTTGAATAGTCCGATTTTTCAATAACCGTTAATAGTTCCTGGGGATAGATAAGGGCTGTACAATCCTCTTGCCAACAGGGCCCAATCTTATCTAATACAGCATCATTTATATATGACTGAATTTTATTAAATAACATATCTTTACTAACCATATCTTTGGTAACATCAGTATGTTGATTAATTGTCCCATCTGACCTACGATGTCTAAATTGTATAATATTGTCAATATCGCCAAAACCTGGTGGATTGAATGGATCTACATATCCTGCTGGTGCATCAGGGTATACAATTGGATATAGTTCATTATTTTCAGCATTTGGATAGGCTACATTTATATTTGCAGCTTCCAATTGCTGTTTATATTTCTGAAAAAAGAGTTGCGTAGGAGCATTAGCTTTCTGTGTACGTTCAGCATTCGTATACAACTCATTGTCCTTAATATAAAATGTCGTATCTTTGATTTTGAATTCAGAATTGGTCATTTGAACACGATACTCCGTGATATTTTCACCTTCCTTTGTTGGAATATTCGGAAAGGTATATTCCTGATTTTCAGAAACCAGAGGAGCATCCCACATATCTTCCACAAGCTGATTACATGCTTCTTCAACTGTAATTTGTCCAACCTGAGTATTTAATTCGGCAGCCGTTTTACGAAGTTGAGTGTACCGTGCAAGTTTTTCAGGAAGTCCTCCGCCACCACTCGTTTGTCTACAATCCACTTCATAGGGGACACCAGGGGGAAGTAGTGTAGGATTTGCTGTATTAAAAGACTGCTTAGCGTAATGTTGATGGCCTCCTAGACCCCCACAAATTCTCCCACATAATGTGCACCAGTAAATGGAATATTTGCCTGTTGGATTTCCATATCCATCCAGAGACGGAGTTTTGTATTTATTGTATAATTCTTTATGGTAATAATTTCCGGAATGCTTACAATCATGATGCATATACATACAGGTTCCCCGTTCATGTTCAATGTATTTTAGACATACAGGACACATGGAATACAGATTTTCATTAAATGATGCGTTACTTACATTTCCTAAACTACTTACATGAGTTACTTGTTCATGTATAGAATTCAGTTTTTCAGAATCATTCTTGCTGAATCCTAACCAGGATTTAGTTCGGAAAGTATTAATTTGTTGAGCCTCAAACCGTGTTTGAATTAAATTCTGAATTTCTTCTGAAAAAGAACCAATTTGTTCTTTAGTTTTGGAATCATACAGAATCGTTGGTGATTCAAGTAAAACTTCAACAAGGTTAGGTTCGTTTGCTTTTGCTGCCTTAAACAAGGACGACTCGCCACTTTCATCTGTTTGATTTACATTGGTTTTTGGATTAGAAAGTAACATTTTTATGTATGGATAATTATCTCCCAAGGATAAGTTAATTTCACTCCGAACTAATTCTTGTAAAGGTGATTCACCTTTATCATTAGGTATATTTGGTTCAGTAATCGGATAATTAAGTAAAGACTGTAATTTACTAAGATTGGGGTAAGAATTTACTAATGAATAAAGAGGTGTTTGACCATGTTTATTCTGAAGATTAGGATTTATACCTGGAACCGCTAGAAGTTTATCCACAATAAAAGTATCATTTCGTTGATTATAGAATGAACTACTAATTGAAAAATGTAAAGGTGTCCATCCATCTTTATTTTGAATATTTACATTTACTCCATCAACATTTATTAAGGTATTAAATATTGTTTTTATATCATATTTGTACATATTATTCCATATTTTAGGTATGATTATATGAAGAACAGTATTTCCTTCTTTATCCTGAATATTTACATCACTTTTAGGAAGTAATAAATTAAGAATTCTTAAATCACCAGAGTTGTGTATTACATTATGCAGTGGAGTTTTTCCTTCATTATTTTGAAGATTTACATTAATATCTTTATGTGATAGTAATAATTGAATAAAAGGAATTTGTTCATCTGGATATACTGTTCCACAAGCATAATGTAAGACAGTATTCCCTTTAGTGTCTTGAATGTTTGGATTCAGTTCCTTTTGCAAGAGGAGCATATCAAAAATTCTCGTTTTGTTAGAGGACGGTAATTTATAGGTATAAGAATAGGCCAGATGAAGAAGGGATCTTCCATCAAAATCCAGTTTATTCAAATTAAGTCCGGATAAAAAAGGAAAACTTGGATTCAAAAGTTTCTTTACCATTTCAACATTTCCATTTGTAATTGCTACATGTAAATCCTCGTAATTTCCTGCCCCCACCATACCTCTTGATAGTTTCCGGGTACGTTTTACCATGACGCTTATACTATGTACACAGATTTTTACTCAAAACCCGAATAGAAATGGTTACTGTTCTTCAAATAGCACTTTTTCTTGTGGGCATTCTTTTTGTCGCCTACTTCCTCCGTAAATTCCTCATTCAAACACTAAATCACCAAAAAGCAACCAATCTTTGGTGGGTTACAAGATCCCTAGACAGAGAAGCGCGCAAACAAAATTCCTGTCACGTCCTAAAAACCCTAGAAGACATGGAACTTGAGGATTGTAAAATTGAAATTGTGACCCCTACCTGCGAAAGTGGTCTTCCTCACACATCCGACGCCCATACAATTCGTATGACGGAAGATGTTTGGAATTCCGGAACACGTGACTCCACGCTCAAACATGAACGCATCCATATTCTTCAACGCCGGTATCCGGCGGAATGGCGACGATTCTATGAGGAGCATTGGGGCTACACACTTCATGTAGCACCACCGCACAAATTACCAAAAAACGATGCCGAGAGATTCCGGGCAAATCCAGATACGGCAGCGGAACCCTGGTGTTGTTGGCAAAACCGGTATTGGTTTGCTCCTCTCTATCATACTCCTGAACAACCAAAACTTCTGGGTGTGGATGTGAAAGCGTGGGATGCTCACGAAGAACGTTGGCTTCAAGACCCCCCGGAAGAATGGAGACACCTGTTTTGTGGGGATGGGAAATGCCCCCATCAATGGGAACATCCTCACGAAATTGCCGCGGAACTCTGGACCGCTGACGCATTTCATACCCCTGCGGGATATTCTCTGAAAAAATTTATGAACCACTTATTATCTCTCCAGTAAAGCAAGAATCTTCTGTTCTGATGGAGTCCATAAAAGTCCACGACCGTGTTGCACCGATAGCCAAATCACCCCTGGATTCCGCAAGAGGACGTCGTCGTTGTTATGGTTCTTATCGTCATGAAGATGTGACTGATAAACTGTATGAATTTGTGAGGACTATGCAGATTCAAGAACAGAAAAAACAAATACTTATACAAAATAAATGAAACATAGAAAAACACAAAAAAGAAAAGACGGAAAAGGTGATCCACCTATTCCTCCTTTTCGTACATCCATTCCTCCAGGAAAGGACTTTTATTCCCACATTAATGCCAATTGGTTACGTCAGGTTCGGATGCCATCGTATTCCTCTTCATTCGGTGTAAGTGAGGAAATTGAAGACCGTGTACGAGGCGCTCTTATGAAGTCCATTCATACCCTTATGAACCAGGCACCCAAACATCCTCTCTCGCTTCTTGCCCACTCCGTTCTTCATACAGCATCGCAAGACAACAATGTTCGTGATGTGCGTCATTTACTCCACTCGCTCAATTGTATGCGGAGTACCGAAGATATCTGCATTGAAATAGGTCGTCTCAATCGGCTTCAAATCCGTGCTCCTCTTACCTTCACCGTTGCACCCGATACATTCAAAAGCTCCGAATGTCGTGTTCATATTTACGAACCTGTGTTGGGATTACCGGCAAAGCATCATTACACACAGGGAAAACGGAATCGTGTAATTATGAAGTACGGGACAATTCTGAAAAAAGCGGGAGAACTTTTGGAGGTGGAAAATCTGGAATCCGTAATTTCCCTGGAACGGAATATTCTTCCTTTTCTATCCGAGGGAGATTCTCTCCGTGATCCCTCTGAAAGTTATATTCCCAAACATGTTGAAGGACTTCAGAAAGAATATCCCCATATTTCCTGGATTCCCATGTTTTTGGCCTGGGGAATGACCGAAGAGCAAATACGAAAATCCACCTTTATTATTACAAATGAACAATATATTCGTGAACTGAATCGTCTCATGAACCAGATGGATTTTCCCAGTTGGCGCATTTGGCTACGCGCTTCGGTAGTGCTTACACTCATTGAATTTCTACCCCCTCCGTTTGACGACATGCATTATGAGTTGTTCGGCAAACTTCTGCGCGGTAATTCTGAAAAAATGCCCCAAAAATTCCTGATGCTGCGTGTCCTTCAGACCTTTGCCGGACAAACACTCAGTCGCCTGTTTGTTGAAGAGCATGTTCCGGAAAGCATTAAAGATAACGCGGAAAGTATGGTTACCCGTTTAAGAAAAGCCACACTTCGCCGTATTTCCAACATCGGTTGGATGCTCCCCTCCACACGAGAAATTGCCGCCGAAAAAGTGAAAACTATGCGATTTCAGGTTGCCTATCCTGCCGTATGGGAAAATGAATTTGCCGGAATCCAAATGGACGGTGAACGCATGATCCATAATATCCTGGCATTAAGCGCACAAGACTCACTACGTATGATTAAAGACATTGGGAAGAATTGTGGGAAATATGACGGGAAATGGGATGATGGAGCGTTTGATGTAAATGCCTATTACTATCCGGACAAAAATATGCTTACTATACCTGCTGGTATGTTACGACCGCCTTTTTTTGATTTGCGTAAGTCTGTGGCCTGGAATTACGGAGGAATCGGATGTGCTGTGGGACATGAGATCACCCATGGCTTTGATGAGGACGGAAAAAACTATGATCTTCATGGATCTTACAAGGACTGGTGGACATCAACCAACAATGCGTCTTATCAGAAAATGACGCAACGATTAATTGATTTGTATGAAGGGGAGGAATATGCCGGTGGTAAAGTGAGTGGAACCCTGACACTTTCAGAAAACATTGCTGATTTAGGGGGAGTTGCTATTGCCCTAGATGCCTTACATGCCTATCTGAAAGAACATCACGTATCGGTATCCGGATGTCAGAAGGCCTATCGGGACTTTTTTACAAGTTATGCAATTTCTTGGCGAAACAAGGACCGTCCTGAAAAAGCAAAACAGTCATTGTATTTGGATGTTCATGCCCCCGCACCTCTACGGGTGAATCTGATTGTCCGACAATTTTCAGAATTCTATGAGGCATTTGGTATAACAGAAAAAGACCCGGGTTGGATACCGTCAGAAGAACGAATTCAGTTATGGTAACATTAAATCCACTAGACGCCAGTATTCATACTCTCCATTTGGTAGAGGACGTTTCAGAATAAACGGGAGCCGTTTGGCTTTGAGTTCCAAAGCAGCAATCTCATCCGTGGAGGTTACACCTTCAGGGACAAGAATGTAGGGATCCGCGCCATTTGCCAACTGACTTGCTCTGAAACTGAGAATCTTGGTTTTTTCATAATTCGTCAGGAGGGGATAGGTTGTGTGATGGGGATCTTTGGGACCTTTCAGTTGTAGACGCTCCTGAACCTGTTCAGAATACGGAATCCAGATTTCAGGATGCTGTTTATAGAGTTTCATGAAATCCGCCATTTCAGAGGCCTGTTGGGCAGTCTGTGCTTCTATCTCAGCATCGCCTTCCATCTCCCCTGTTTCAAACATCTCCTCCTCCATATCTTCCAGCTCTTCGGGTCCATTGTGTTCATTCATGTCCATTTCGGTGTACTCTGTATGAATATTAGAAATCTAATTTAAATCTGTGTCAATTTTCTTGATAAGGAAGAGAAAAGAATGGACCTGGATGAATATCTTGGACTCCCCCCGAGAGGAATATATGAGGGCGATGGCGGAGGTGATCCTGCCTTTGTTCTTCTTAGTAAGACAACGGCAGCATCAAGAGATCAAAATGAACTTTTGGAAAAATCCTACATTGTTGTAAATCAGACACTAGATCCAGCGGAAAAAGAAATTGGTACAGTGTTGGAACTCCAGACCTTTTTGGCGGATAAAACCATTTTTTGTACTTCAGGACCGGCAGTTGCTAAACTCATTGAACAATTTCAGACCCTGGATGAATCCCAGGATATTCATACACTCAAACAAAACTGTTTGGATTTTCTGTTTTTTGAGGGGGAAGCCGGAATTGGTGTTTCTGTTTCCAAAGCACAGGCGGGATTTATAGCTCTGATCCATGCTCTACATGCTATAAGTCTTTCCATTGAGGCCGCCAAAGTTCCGCCCTTTACTGATTCTATTGCCAAAAAATACACCTGGATTGTGAATCGTCTCAATGAATTTACGGCAAAACAGGATTCAGACACGATTGATGCATTTGGTACTCTGAAAAAATCGGATGTTCTGAATCTATGGGTAAAACAAACTGAAATTCCCACTCCTACGTTTTTGGAATTCATACAACTTTGTATGAATCCTGCTGAACTTCTGAAAACTCTTAAAAATCAGCCTAAGGCGGAACCCAAGGCGGAACCCAAGGCGGAACCCAAGGCGGAACCCAAACCAGAACCAGAACAAAGTTTGGAAGAAATACTACAAGATTTAACTTCTGAATTAGAAAAACAACCTAAAACAGGTGGTTTTTATGTACCCTCTTATGCCAAAACAGCGGAGCAATATTTGATGGATCTAGAATAGGGGGGCATGCCCAACATTAGCGAAACAATTCATCTTTCTAAATTTGGTTGGACTGGATATTCTATTCCAACCAATTTAGAATTCATACATGCACAACTCCCCACATGGAAATCCATTCCCCTTTTACGTCCTCCCGAAAAATACGAAGAAATGATGCTCCGTTTTCCTTGGCGTTCATTTCGCGATGCCTCAAAGGCACGTTTTCTACCAGCATTAGAAATAGGCGAAAAAATAGATTCTGGAACCTATGGAAAAGTTCACATCACTAAACGAGCGATTTATAAACCAAAACCCGATCAGCCACATCAATACTCACGTGTAACACCATTTGAAGAAGTAATTAGTAAAGTCATTACAATTGAACTGACTGAAACTGAAAAACGGGCCTCTAAACTTGTTCAGCAAAAAGCCCATGAAGAAGAAATTCAGGCACTCATTTATGAATCCACGCTCCACATTCTTGTTCAGGACATTTTTCAGAAAAAGGGATTTCCAAATGCCGTTCCTGAATTGTATGAAATTCTGGGATTTTCAGAAACCCAGAATCCCAAGTCCGCCATGGAAATTACCGGAGTTCTGATGAACATGGAATTTATTCGCGGATGGACAATGTTTGACTATTTGAAAGAGTATTTTGGAACAAACCATGAAATTCAGGAAACGGAGCTCATGATTGTGGATATTCTAATTCAACTCTGTGTGTATTTGGATATCCTACAGTCCGAGTTACGATTCAATCATCGTGATCTGAAAATTAACAATGTCCTCTTTCGAAAAAATGTTGTTCTGGAGTCTATAGTCCATCCCTCCTTGTCTTCACCATGGCGATGTCATAAAAACATAGCCATATTGGATTTCGGGTTCTCCTGTATTGCCTGCGATTCGCCATCTAAACGAAGTATACTTCAGGCCGGATCCTGGTTTACGGCACGGCATGACTGTATGAAAAAAGGTCGTGATATTGCGCTATTTCTGTATTCTCTGGAGGCATTTTATCCACTTCAAACAAAGATTTCCGCTTCCTTTTATTCTCTGCTTCGCCAGATCGTAACGGCTACTCAACTTGGGGGTGGAGGAGACCCTGTTTGCTTGTGGGACGGTGTCTCGGAGAAAGGCATTCCCCTAACAGAGTCCATGCCTCTAAAATTCAGTAACGGAATATACAAATTTCTGCGTTTTTCCGACGTGGAGATACCGGGATGTGAACCACAAACACTTCTTCCAATACTCGAAGAATACGCAGCAAAAAACAGGCTCAAAAATTGAGACCCCTTTTTCAGACCCAAGTTCAGAACATTCAAAACTTTTCAGTGTTCTGAAAGAGAAACCAAAATGGCTTTGATTACACCGCTTCGTACTTTCTTGAAGGACCATATGACATCCGATTCATCGGACTGGACCCTAACAGGAATGGGTCGTGATGTGGGGAAATACAAAGTTGAAGATGATGAATATGACCATTTTCTGGATCTGGTGCATTCCCATATTTTCGGATCCAAGCCAAGTGCCCTTTCACTTCTGGAAAAACATCGTGAGAATGGACCTCTGCTCGTGGATCTGGATTTCAAATATGCCGCCGGTGGCCCCCTTTTGCGCCGTTACAACATGGATCATGTGAAGGCATTTCTGATTCAGTATATTAGTGCTCTAATCTACTTTTCAGAGGTGGAAACCATGACTAAACCTCTGCGATTTTACGTGATGATGAAGCCTTCTGCCGAATCCGATACAACGAATCACAAGGATGGTATTCATATTCAGTGTCCAGACATGATTACAAACCCCAAGTTTCAGTTTGCTATTCGTGGATTCTTAATGGCAAGGAATATTGTGGGAAATGTGTTTGGATCTACGGGTCTCATTAATACACCAGAGGATTGTTACGATGTCTCCGTGATTCATAGGAACAATTGGTTTCTGTATGGAGCCTGTAAACCCAACAAGGCCCAGTACAAGGTTGTACAGATGTACACAATTAAACCAGAAGATGTGAACTTCTGTGCGGACTTTGATGATTTGGCAGAATCCGTGGCGGATATCCTGGAATTGGAGAAACCAGAGATTCCAGATGATACGAAGGATCTCATTAAACTTCTGAGCATTCGAACAAATTCCCATGCTACCAACAGTCCAAACATCCGTTCTGAAGTTACCAAAGAATGGGAGGATCTTCTGGCTGTCTGGGGATCCGGTAAGGCCAAAGTGGATCGTGTTCTGCCTTCTTCACCGGCATTGGTAGCCCAAAAACAACCTGAAGAAGCCATTCTGAATGAAGAGGGGCGCCGCATTAACTCCGAATACTCCGCGGAAGACATTTCCTTTGCCTACCGTCTGGCGAGACAGTGTTTGAATCCTGAACGGCGAGCAAAACGCTACGAGGACTGGGTAAATTTGGCAATTTGCCTGCGAAATATTGCCGACAGTGATGAATCCTTCCGTGTATGGGTAGAGGTTAGCCGCAAAGTTCCAGGATATGAAACCAAGATTCCAGATTCTGAATATTTGCTGAAATGGAATTTGCTGCGCGGTGATGGATCCAAACGCCTGCGCCTAGGTTCTATCCGATTCTGGGCGAAAGAGGATTCTCCCAAAACCTACATGGATATTTGCTCTGAAACCAACATTGACTGGATTCTGAATTTTGCCAAAAACACCCACGTGAATGTGGCCTCCTTTGTATGCCGTCTATACGGAGATGAATTCCGTTGCTCTTACGGATCCAAACGCTCACCTGAGTGGTACAAATACGATGGACATGCTTGGCGACATTTGCGTACGGCAAATGAACTGAGAGCACGATTCAGTAACGATGTTCGCAACAATTACATGAAGGCAAACAATAAACTCCGCAATCGTCTGATTGAGACAACTGCCGAAGCGGAGAAGGAAATTCTGGAAAAGAAGCAAAAGAATTTGCTGGATATTGAACAAAAGCTGGAAATGGCGCCGTTCAAAGATAATATTTTGAAAGAGTGTGCAGAGAAGTTTTATGATGAGGAGTTTGTAAGTATTCTGAATTGTAATGCTTATCTTGTGGGTCTGAGTAATGGTGTGTTGGAACTTCAGAGTGAAGATACGGGACATAAGGATGGCCGACCTCATGTACTTTTCCGTCCAGGACGGCCCGAAGACAATATCAGTTTTCAGATGGGGCGTTCAGAACCCGATATGGAGGCGATTCCCTACATTCCTTACGATCCATCCTCTCAGGATCAGAAAGATTTGATGGAATTCTTTAAAAAGATTTATCCTGAGGATCATGTCCGTAAATATGTGCTGACATTGCTATCTTCCTGTTTGGAAGGTCAGAACAGGGAACAGCGATTTTATGTAAATCAGGGTCGTGGTTCCAATGGTAAGTCCATGGTCCAAACACTGATGAGATATACGTTCGGTGATTATCAGACTTCCCTACAGACGACTGCTCTGACTCGCAAACGCCCTGAATCTAGCCAAGCCAATCCGGATATGATTGTGACCAAGTGTAAGCGTTTCATTTACATGGGTGAGCCGGACCAGAATGAGAAACTCAACACAGCACGAATGAAGCAATTGAGCGGTGAAGATATTGTGGAGGCCCGTGGTCTATTTGCCGATCAGGAGAAGTTCAAAATGATGGGCAAGATTTTCCTCTCCTGTAATGATTTGCCACCGGTCTCCTCCATGGACAATGGTACATGGCGCCGTATTCGTGTAATTCCTCACATCGCCACCTTCAAAGATCCTGGTCTGCCCTGCGATCCTTCACTGTATGAGTATCCCAAGGATCTCCATCTGGATAACAAACTGAAAAAGTGGCGTGTTGCTTTCCTATCCCTGCTCGTACATTACTACGAAACGGAGTATCTGGCGCATGGTCTATTTGAACCGGAGTGTGTGTTGGCGGCATCCAATAAATATAAAGAAGAGAACGATGTCTTCTTTGCATTTGTGAGTGAGAATTATGTGAAAGAACCAGGTGCTGGACCAGTACGCATCGGAGATGTGATGGATTGCTACAAGGAGTGGAAAAAGACTCAATATGGCAAAGGAGAAATAAAGAAGACAGAAATGGTCACTCGTCTGAGAGACATGTGTGACCGCCGATCTACTGAACGAGAGTTCTGGGGCATTCGCGCTCTGGAACAGGACGAAGATGTATCGCTGGTTTAACCGTAATAAAACAATAAAAGCAAAACTACTATAATTACACCGGCATTTACACCAGCATAGATAGCAGGAATATGCTGTTTTTCCATGTAGGAAAGCGTCGTAAAAAGCACGGTGTTAACAAAAAGTAATAGAGCAAACCAGAATCCCAACATCACTTTATTATCATTCGTCCGTTGTCCAAAAATAGGAAGTACACCAGACTGCGGATCATTGTCTAAGAATCGGCGCCGATTTGCCCGAATTCTTTGTTCCAAGTCTTTGTTTTCTTTGTCATATTTACGCTTTTTCTCCTGGAGTGATTGTTTGTAGCGATCCAGGGGTTTCTTGGCATTTTCGGTCACATCAATGGCTTTTAGCAGATTCTGAATGGCATCTTTTTCCGCCGTAAATTCTGCCTGCTCTTTATCAATAAATGCCTGGGCATCACGTTTAGAGTTTTCGAGTTTGGTCTTAAACTGTCCCTGCGCATCCAAATTCTGAAGGAAGCTCCACTGTTGATTGGCGATTGCCTGGGAACTTTGGGCTCTTGCCCTAGCGGCTTGAATTTGCTGAAATTGCGACAATGGAGTTGTCATTATTCTTCTCCAATCTACTAAGCTTGGAGAAGAATAGTTGTAATCTCTGTCTAGATTAGTGTTTTTCAAAATACTAATCTAGATATGTTCAATAAATAATACTATTAAGCGGATGTACGACCCATACATTTACTAAGATCAAACCCAGAAGTGCTTCCTCCCTGAGGCATTGAACTACGTGTCTGATAATCTGTTATACTCTTTCCAACCTTACCATATATTTCGTCAAATTTGGCCTTTGCCATATCCTTGACTGTCATGGCACAACCCAGAGAACCAGCTGGTAAGATGGCGTCTGTATCCACAACAATATTTCCACCGGCATCGCATTTGACAGGAGGACCCTTGGGTGAGGGTTCGGGATCCTCAAACTTGCGACGATGCCATAGACGAGTATCTCTGGTCCGTTTGGTGTAGTAATAGCGGTAGACACCCGTCATGACAACTATACCAAGCAAAATCAGAATCAGTAATCCAGCAACATTCGTTCCCAGAACACCAATACGTTGTAAGTAAATCAGGACCGCCATAGAGAGGGTGGAAATGAAGAAGAGCTGTAAGAAAAACAGGGTTTCCAATTTATTGTAGTAGTAATATTCGTTAATTTCAAACTGGCGTTTTGAGTTATTAATGTCCTGAATGGAAGCATTTTTCAACGTATTGTTGTTTGACTCAATCACATCCTGTAGCCGTTTTACATCGGCACTGCGTGTCTTAAAATTTGCCGCGTTGTGTTCCATATCCATATACCGACCCATATCCACCATGGCTTTTTGGAATGAAGCACGTTTGCGATTGAAAGATTCATCCACTATCTGGTTTACACGCTCGTTCACATAGGCACTATAATTCCCACTGTCTTCTTTGAGCTGTTGACCATAATTAATCTTTTCCAGATCCTGTAATTCCAGGATGTCGCTAATATATTTGTCGCTCATCTCTCTGAATAGTAATCCGGGAAAAAAACAATTTACGTCGATCTATAGACGTAAAAGATAGTGGCCAATGCCAAAACATTTAGGGCTGCCCATACAGAAATTTGATTCGTAGCATAACGATTCTTTTGACTGGTGAAGTTCACCATTTCCTTCTGAACGCTAATAATTCCATCATTCTTTGTTAGAATATTGGCAACATTCTGTAGTTCTTTGCGACGTTCTTCAATCGTCTTATTCAGAGTGTTAATGGAATCCACATAGGAGTTGGTTGTATCTACACGCATGGAAGACATGTAATTCATGAATTCAATAAGAGAATTCAGACTACGATTCAGACGGACCGTAAAGTTCAGATATTTCTGGGCATCCGTATTATCCGTAGTCATGCGACTAGTTGATTTTTCCAGAAACTTACGAAGGGCAAACCTGTACCGTTGTTCATAAAAACAATACTCCTCACGAAATTTATTGTAGAGAGCAGCATCATCCGCCTGTTGTTGGAGAATATCGGGTTCGGTAGTTACAGTTTCTCCACTTCCCACCTGCTTCACTGGTACCGGTTTAATAAGACCAGCCGCCAAAAGAGTATTGTACTGTTGTTGGAGCAAATGAACCGGAATACGACCAGTGGCTTCATCCTGTGTGAATCCCGAATTGGAAAGCTTGTTAGGAAACTCCGCTTGTAATTCTTCATCCGTAAATTGAGCCGGTCCAATCGGACAGACATCAGGGCTTGTTATCGGAGGGACATTTCCAAAATAGGAGTTATTCATTTCTATTCCTTACTTCCATTTTATGTCCGGGTATAAAATCCTTGCTGAGTTTGTGTAAAATTAAATACGCGATTGAAAAATCCAGGTAGACGAATATGACCTTCATAGAATAGGAGTCCAAGTAGTAAGGCGGCGATTAATCCCATTCCCATAGCGATAACAGCAATTCCTACACGATATTCGTCACGTAATGGTTTCCATAACCCTAGCCAGGAACTATGATAGTTTCCATCGGACCGCTTTTCTAAAGCCGCTGCTTGCTCTTTTCGTATTTCATTCAACTTGCGGGCTTCCTCCACTTCTTTTTCCAGACCTTGAAGGCTAGCATCCAGTCCATTTACGGAATCCACGGTTTCGGTCTGGACAGCATACATCTGATCCAGACTTGTTTTCAGAGACTGTTTCAGTTGCGCTGTTTTATCAACGGCGTTTTTCATATCCGCAACACATTTATCGTATGTTGATTGAGCTCCATTTGCTCCAGACACCGTTCCAATAGCCGTATTAAGAATACACTTACTTTGTAAGTTAAAAAAGTCAGTAATAACAACTAATTCTTTTTCAATTTTTTCTCGGGTTGACATTCGTCCTCTATTTATGACAGAGAACTAGTCGTCTTTGGAGACGACTAGTTCCGCTGTTAGGGATTTTCAATCCTTAATGGATTGGAAATCCCTACATAGAACATACACGATGTTCAATGGCTTCTCCACACGTTTGTGAGGGACTTCTAATTTCTACTAGATCACCTGGGAGCAGACCCATGAGACGTGCCTGGGGATCAATGTGAAAGAGAATACGCTTGAACTCCGACTTGGACCGAATATAGAGTTTTTTCATGACTTCGGATGCCTCTTCCTCAGTCAGTTTTCTATGGGGAGGAACGAGAACATGTCTTCGGGGATTGGAGACAAGATGTTTGATATGGAAGAAGGAAAGCAGAGCCTTCTTACGATTCCAGAATTTTGCCGCTTGTGCGTGGAACACCTCAATCACGGGTTCATTCAGAACAAGGAAAATGGCATCCGTGTCAGGATGTAGGGGTGTTTCGGTGTCTTCGGAAAACAGAGATTCAATATAATTTTCCAACTTCAGGCGAATATTGTCAAGTACATAGATGACATGGCAGAATTTGTGGGTAGCCGAGGTTTCAGACACGCGTTCCAGCTTCATATTCAGAAGTTGAGGTTGCCGTAGAGCAATTTTCTGAAGTTCATCCATGGACTGATTTTCCAGTCCTTCAGTAGCATATCCACGATCCTTCAGAATCTCAAGAATCGTGGAGCGAGTCCGGGCAACAAGATCAAAGTATTCCGAATCCATTCTGTTATGGGTGCGGTCTTCCAACATAACTGCCTTCATTTTTTAGACCTTATTAGGCCATCTCCAATTGGAGATGGCCTAATAAGGCAACTAGATTTATCCAATCCACTTAGGATTGTAAAAACCTAGACCTTAATCACTTTAATTTCATCACTGGGTTTGTATTCCATAGGTTTTTCAGGTTGTTCCTGGGTTTCCTGACTAGGAATATCAGTTACTTCAACAATATTCATGGAAGGGGCTTCATCTTTTTGTACAACAAAATCTACTCCTGATTGTTGTGCTGGTTCTATTGTGACTTCAATAGGAGCAACAGGAGGTTGTTGAGGTATTTCAGGTGCCTGAGGTGCCTGCGGTGCCTGAGGTGCCTGCGGTGCCTGAGGTGCCTGCGGTGCCTGAGGTGCCTGCGGTGCCTGAGGAGGTAAAGGAACCCCATACAAAAGTGCATTCATATCCGCAACTATGTTTGAACTCGGCAATTCAGACACTTCCTCTCGTAATTCCTTTCGAACTTTCATAAGAATACGACCCAATTTATTCTGACCTTTTCCTGAACGACCAACGCCCCAATAATTGTCCTGTGGAGCCAAGTTCCGAATCAGAGCATTTTCAGTATCCAGTAATTTCTTTTTCAGTGGATCTTTACTGAATTTGACTTTCGTAATTTCCAACATAATGTCATCACGAATTGACGACCAATCCGATCTAGGAGCATAGTCTTTCGTTGCTCCCATCTTTTTGGCTTGTGCGGGTGTTTTGGCTTTTCGGATTTCCTCTTGATACTCCGGTGAGGTTGGGAATTTCATGGCCTGGAAATAATGTTCCACGGTGGGCCAGGCCTTTCCATCTACTTCCAGCTTCACAGGATAATAGGTACTGAATTCCTTGTATTCTTTACTCTTTCCTTCAAAATCGGCGGTTGGTTGTCCTTTGTCTGGTTCTACGAGTTTTCCTTCATTCCGTTCAGGCTGCCCTTCATCTTCCACATCCGCTGGTGCTTCTTCTTCGGATGGAACAACAGGAGCCGCCTGAATAGGAGCAGAAATGAGTTCAGGCAGTTCCATTTCTTCCTGAATTTGCTCTGATTCCATAGTGGGTTCTCGGAATCCTCTAGCAACTTTGGCCGTCATAAATCGGAATCCAGCATTCATGAATGTTCCAAGCTCCTGATCCAGAAGTTTCATAGCATACGGCATTTCCACTTTACTGAACGTGACACGGGACTTACCTGTAGGAAGCACTAGGCCAATTGTTTCCGCCGTCACACCCTGATACTGAAGAGGTCCATCGCAGTTCGGGCATACAAACAGTCCCTCTGCCTCGTTTACAACAGGAATTGTACCACATCCATTACAAATCCAGAAGGATGTGCCATCCGACCGTTTCATCATAGACTCTTGTAGGAAATCCGTTATTCCATGTGCCAAGAGTACATCACGTTCCATTTCACCAATACGCATACCACCCTCATTACCGCGACCACCCGTAGGTTGATGGGTTCGGACTTCTTTACGACCGGCAGCGCGTGCATTAATTTTATCCTGAGCAAGATGTTTGAGACGCATAAAATTCATGGGACCCATAAATACTGACGTTGTAAACATTTTTCCCGTAATTCCTGAATACATGATTTCCTCGCCTGTCCTGTGAATTCCCAACATCTCTAATGCATCACCCATAGCATTCAAGCTCTGGTCATCATTCATAAACGAAGTGGCATTGATTTTGGCACCCACTTCGGCTCCCAGACGTCCAAACAACTGTTCCAACATCTGCGCCATTGTCATACGAGACGGAATACAATGGGGATTTACCATTACATCTGGTACCATGCCGTCAGCGGTCCGAGGCATGTCGACGGCGTCAAGAAGCATACCCATTGTTCCCTTCTGACCATGGCGCGTCGAGAATTTATCCCCCAGTTCTGGCACGCGTTCCTCCAAAATGCGTACTTTGACTAATAGGAATCCGTTGGCCTGGTGAAGAACAACCACTTTATCCACACGACCCTTGGTGAAGACTGTAGGAAGCAGAGAAGAGTCTTTGACTTGACCGGTTTCAGACATCGTCATATAGCGTCCCACGAGCACCGATTTATCGTGAATGATCGTTCCTTCACGAATTATGCCCCGTTCATCCAGGCCAGAATAGTCGTATCCTGGTTTCAAATCCGTCCAAGAAAGTACGTATTTTGGATTTCCAATACGATACATAACTTTCTGATCATCCTCTTCCTGTGTTTCATAGGAACGCAAAGCCAAAGAACGGAACATTCCACGTTCAATACTGTTGCGATTAAACAAGATACCGTCATCCTGGTTGTATCCATTGAATGAATTAATGGCAAAAATCAGATTTGTACCGTAGGGCATACCACCTCCCGCAATAGCATCGTGATAAATCGTGCGACAGATGGCACCCTCTCCATAACATAGCATACTTCCATAGGTGTCAAACCGATTCTCATAGTTGGAGGCGTAGTATCCAATACCTTGTTTGGATTGCGAACAGGATAGTTGATTACGCGGCGATTGATTGTGGGGAGCGTAGGGAATCATGGACGCCATGGCGCCCATTAGAGTACTGGGATGAATTTCAGCGTGGGTGTGTTGGGGTGTCAGATCCTCTTTAGCACCCCACCAACTCACAAATGCCTCATTGCCTTCATAGGGATCCACGTATTCAATGGCTCCTACATGAGGTGCCAAAAACTGAATATATTCCTCAAGTGTGGGGACATCTTTATCCGCCAGAGGATCCACGAATTGTGTGGATGTAGGAGGAAGATGCCGAGTTGCTGGTAGAGTTCCCATGAGCAGATCTCGCCAGTTAGGCATTTCCGCCAGAGAGGCCATGATCGGCCATTCACCGTTATTCAGATGCCAGAGAGGTCTGAGAGGACGCCCATCATCCAGATACACACGTACTATTCCATCCACGGTGTTAAAAGAAATGGAGGCATGAGGGCACAAACAGCCCGTCCATTTCATGAGTTTCAGAACATTCACTAGTAAATCCGGCCTCTGAGTGAATCCAATGGTTCCACCGTTAATCTGAACACTGAATGAACTCTGAATCAGTGATCGTGGCGCCATGGCTACTTCCACAACACCCCCACGTTCCAACATCCATTCCATCACTGGATCCATTGCCGCCGAAATACTGACAGTTGTCAGAATACTGTAGTTTTTCGTAGCACCAATATGAGCACCTGTGGGGGTTTCAGAAGTACAGAAATATCCCACTTGGCTAGTGTGAAGTTGCCGAGGTCCCACGAGTTTCATACTCACATCAAAATCACTCACAATACGACGTGTATGAGATACGGAATCCATGTAGGAAATACGGGCCAATGGTTGAATAACACCGACCTCCATATTGTACTGGTTCGTTCCCCACTTCCCACGGAATCCACGCATAATCGCGTCATTCAGAGTGGCCGTGGACAAGATCCGAGGCAAATTTGAGAGAGAGAAGAGTTGTAGGAAATTTTCATCCTGGTACATGGATCTGTTGTAGTTGTACTGAATATCTACAGCGTGAATCACAGCCTTCTTCCACATCTTCCAACATTCACCAAACAATCCGCGAAGTAGTGTTCCCGCTGGCAGCAGACGTTGCGTACGAATATCATCGCGATTTGTACCAGGTTCTTGTCCCTGTTCTACGCGAATCATCTTTCGAACAATTTCGGCCAAGTACTGCGCTCTCGCCAGAGGTCTGTCGGGAACGTGGGCAAACAGATAAGTGCGCAGAATATTCAGAACATGTTCAGGAATGAATTCCTTGGTCAGAGTGCGAATAAATTCAATGGCATGGGCCTGTGTAGTAATGGGCCAGGCATCATGTATGGACGCAATGAGAGTGGATTCCGCCACTGGATTTTCAGTGGGCAAGATCATTCGAACAATTTCTTCGTCGGATTCCACACCCATGGCTCTGAACAGCACAAACAGTGGAATAGTTCCCTTTACGAAGGGAACACTTACACGAATCACGCCATCTTCAGTATTCTTGTTTCCCCGTCGTTGACGCATACGGTAGAGACATACACGACGTACCTGTTTGCTTATCGGATGCTGACAATCCACCTGGGCAAAGGTGGCGAGATCTGGATCTTTTTCGGATTTTTTAGTTACATACAGAGAATTCACGGATTGTTTTTGTCGGGTAATTAGAACTTTCTCGGCACCGTCCACAATAAAATATCCACCCTGATCATTTCGGCATTCACCCATTTCCGTCAACATTTCAGAACTGGCACCGAAGGTGGTACAGAGTTTGGATCGGAGGAGGATTGGAATTCTGAAAAGGGGGAATTGCTCAATTAGAGGCAATTCCCGTGTAATTGAGGTATATTTTCCGTCTTCACCTTGCTGTGTGAAAGTAAGACGAATCAGAATATCAGCACTGAATTGGGCAGCATAAGTAAGATTGCGAATACGGGCTTCATTAGGAAACATACGGCGCACGGTCTTTCCGTCATCCAATGTCACAACGGGAGCACCTACATGGATTGCTAAGTTTTCAGGAACTGAAGCTTGACCCCCCACAAAAATCTCCGTCTTGTATTTGTAAATTCCTTTCTCGGGTTCCAAGGGTTCTTTCAGAACCACAATGGGATTTTCAGAGAATATGATTTCAGGAATTTCATCAAACATACACTTTTCATAGGTATTGATATGATGAAGTGTTAGGAATGTGGATGAACTCTGAAAATACCTCTGAAGTACCTCGGGAGCTCTGACCGCTAAGGAAGCATAATCCATGTTCTCTCTGATTTTGGGTATAGACGTTTCCTTAGATTAGAAACCGTTAGATTCTAATTTACACCTTTTGCCATTTTTAATAGCAAAAGGTTAGTAAAAGGGTTTACCGGGATATTTATGCAAATTGTCCAGCAGTATACGGTGCCGGATTTGCCAGCTTTACAAAGTTTGGCTCAATTTGTGTAATGAGGGATGGCTGAATCACAGTGCCTTTGAAATCACTGTAGTTCCAATTGGGTACAACAGGACTAGAACTGGGATACGGCGGTAAACCAGCAAAAGTGTCGGATGCTCTCTGAACTAGGCCAGGGACTGGCTCAGCATAGTAAAAACGGCTATTCAGACTTTCCAACAGATTTCCTCCCTTCATTCCTTTCCTACGAGACTTCTTACCGCCGACCTGATTGGATCCCATGGTGGCAGGAATTTGACGAGTGATATTTTCTAGACCACATCCCCTAGTCAGAGCCGATCCATAAAACTGATCCAGATTCTGAATGGACTGAGGATCCGTGGAGATATCTGTAGGAAAATATCCATACACATCGGCAGTAGTTCCGGGTACCATGGAATAAGACACAGGGGCTCCAGTGAGAGCATAAGAACCACCCTTTACTCTACGTGAACCAGTACGCTTCCCACCTTTACGGTTCATTTTACGATAGGTTTTACGATGAGCCTTTCTACTGGCTTTTCTAGCCATTCTTGTTTTTTTCATTCCTCTATAGTGTTGAAGGAAATATTCAGTATCCTTGGGCGAAATGGAAGTTCCAAACATATTGATCCATGATGTTTGGAAATTCTGGGGGGACGGTGATTCTTTTGTTTGTTTATGTAGCTCAGCGAAGTTTTTCCGAATATCAGATAGTGTTAACATTCTTCTTGATTAGGTGGGAGAGTATTGACCATTAAAGTTTCAATGATCAATGCGACCTTTGCGCATAAGTTGATTAATCCGGGATACAGCAGTTCCGATTACGTCATCAAATCCACCACCAATGAGAGGTGTAGAAATGAGGGGCGCAGGCTGACTCATGTCAGCATTTACCATATAAAACCCATAGGCTCCCAACAGAATTACACCAATCATTACAAATGGTGCAAAATCTCTGAGGTTATTTTGCCAAGTGGAGCGTTCGTATTCCATGACGCGGAATTGCTTCCAGTGAATGTATACCGCAACTGCCAACATAAATGCGCTTGCGCCAATTAAAATTGGCATAGCGACACGAGGGTAGATGAAAAATATAATGGCAACGGCTGCCAATAGCATAGCCAGACTAGGGATCAGGAATTCCATTTCTTCTGGAGCATTGTTAGATTTTCTCAATGAGATCCACATGCGTCAATAGTGTCTTCTTACAGCAGTAACGGGTCAATTGGAGTTCATCGTAAACTGTTGCTTCCGCCGTTTTGGGAATTGATTTACCATCAAAACTAGTAGGTTCTGCATATCCGGGACCTTTTAGCTCACGAAGTCTACGCTGATAGTAATTCCACTTATCTGAGAGAAGTTTACCGCAGTTCATACAGCGCATAGGAATAATCATTGTGTTTGGAATATACCTTCTATCTGTTCCCGGAGAAAGTGGTTCAAGTTTTATCCCGGGATAGCAGAATTGGTGCGTACAATATGTTTGAATCCTACCTTTGCGTTTTACAGAATCAAACATGACTTCCGTACTTTACAGTCGTGGTGTAAACTCCCAGTTTGGCAATCCAGTGCGCGCCGAATTTACTAAACTGTCAAATCGTATTGCTGAACTAGAGAAAAAATTAGAGGACGTTCTGAAAAAAGGCGCTATGGTTGGCCCAGCAGGACCAGCTGGTCCTACTGGTCCTGCTGGTCCTCGTGGCGATCGTGGTGAAAAGGGGGAACCAGGAGAACGTGGTTCCGTAGGAGAACGTGGAGAACGAGGCGAAAAAGGTGAACGTGGTGATACGGGTCCTCGTGGTGAGAAAGGTGAGAAAGGCGACCAGGGTGAGAAAGGTGAAAAGGGTGACCAAGGTGAGAAAGGTGAAAAGGGTGACCAAGGTGAGAAAGGTGAAAAGGGCGACCAGGGTGAGAAAGGTGATTCCATCACTATTGCTTAGATACTATCTCAACACGATCCGGAATCCACGAATATTTCAAAAAAGATGTATCCAAAAATCGTGGAAAATATCCATTAATAGAAACAAGTCGTGTTTCACCCTTAGCAAAACCAATACAAGGACTGGAAGGTATAGAATCTAAACGTTCACACAAAATGCTATTGCATTTCTCTTTACAAAAATAGTATCGCGGTTCTTTTGTTTGCTCATTAAGCTGATGCGGTATCAAAACAGAAACAAACGAAGGACATGCCTTATATTTCAAAATAGTTGTATCCAAGAATTCCGGTATATTCTTAGATACAAACAAGGATTGTGATGTTGGTGATTCAAGCTTCATACAAGTCAGAGTAGTATAAGATCTATGACACTGATACCACCTATAATTTTCAGAATTATTTGATGGACCACCCGTAAATCCACCCTGTATAGGAAGCAATTCATATTTGATTTGAGAGGACATTGGTATTTAGAGATAGTTCTATATAAATTTATTCAATAAGCTTTATGTATGATATTATATATTCCATTAATGTTCACGAGTCTCCTGAATGTGTTTACGATTTAATTAAGAACATACGAGCATACCATCAAACACTTACTGTTGGTATCATTTTACACACAAATAAAAACCTGTTTGAAGTTCTCCAACCGAGTAAAGATGTATGGATATATCCTCAGCCACTTGATAAAGAATGGTGTTCATATGGTATATTTTTAGGATATATCCAAAACTTTCTGTATTTACATTCAAAAAATATTGAAGCAAAATATTATATTCTTTTAGCTTCAAATTGTATGTTTCATCGCCCCGTTTCCCTTGAACTTATTCAAAACAAATATGCTGAATCAGAAGATGTTTACATTCCAACTGCCCCAATGCCTCCAATAGCAGAATGGGCGCCCATATATCAACTTTCCTGTAATGCCGATTTTTTCAATTTTTTTCATGAACTAGGAATTCCATTTATTAATTCATACCATGAAGGTAGTATTTATCCGTGGGAAATATTTCATAAAATAGCAACACTTAAAGATTGGAATACGATGAGATCCAAAATAACACTTGAATTTTCCTTTGAAGAAGTATTATTTCCATCACTTCACAAATACTTTACGAATAAAGGACTGCGTTCTATCTGCACAATGAAATTAATTACACTTGAATCTATACATGAAATTAAAAATCCATGTATAAAATCAATTCAACGCGAATATAATACTCCTATTCGCCAGTGGTTACGAAAAGATACGGATCTTTATTTCAATTCTAAATAGTCTAGCCGTTTTCCAGCCGTAGTCTGAATCCAACCGCGAATCTGAAGGACACCAGAATGATGTTTGGAATGACAGGATTCGCACAGAACAGCCAAATTTCCCACATCATTCTTATGTTTCCCTACATCCACAAATCCCGCTTTATCCGCCTCTGCCTGTGGAACAATATGATGCGTTTCCAGACCATCTTGGGCACCGCAAACACTGCATGCCTGAACAGGAACATGGGCATTATAGCGACTCATTTTCTCAAGAGAAGGAGCATTCTCCAACTGTTTCCTGATCTGAATTGCTTTTGCTAAAAATCCAACATCCATATCCAAACCTCGGCACACCTCCAATCCATACATGGCGGATCCTGATCCTGCTTTCAGTTGCCGATCGTAGATCAGTTTACCTCCAGGACGGGAATCCGCCTTCACGGTCAAATGATACGCCTTCACGGTCCGAAGTGCCGTAATTTCAGACATCTCCATCAATTCATGAAGATGTGTGGCAAAGACAAATTGCGTACATTTTTCCACGAGTGTCTGAATTCCCGCGGCCACAATGGCCGTCGCTGAAACGGTTTCAGTTCCGGCGCAGAGTTCATCACCCAATACAAGTGTATGGGGTCCCGCGGCTCTTAGAATACTTCGGAACTCCGTCATTTCCACTACGAAAGACGACATTCCTGCCCACAAATTGTCATTACCCAAAATGCGTGTAAACAAAGCCCTGTACGGAACCAGTGTCATTTCAGTCGCGGGTACAGGTGCCCCACATTGTGCCAACAAAACACACAGACCCAAGGCTTTGCTCAGGGAGGATTTTCCGGCAGCATTTACTCCATACAGAAGAATTCCATGTTCAGAGGCCGCTTCATTGCTATCATCGGACGCCAAACATCCTAGAGCGAGTGAATGAGCAATGTAGGGAATGGTAGGATTCACGCGCTCAATGATCGGATGGCGCATACCCTTGATACAAACACCAGATGCCGATATATTTTGTTTGTATATGGGTTTTACGTATCCATACTCTTCAGCAACACGGGCCAGCGCATATTCAGCATCCAGTTGACTCACCCATTCCACAATCTCTTCGGTCGGTTCCCAAACCGACCATTCCTGTATCCAATGTTCTTTTACTGCCTCCGTCCATTTTATCCAAAGCAGAATAGCCTTGGTATTCAACTCCTGTAATTCCTCTGTCTGAAGAACTACAACGGAACTAGATCCTTTTGTTTGTGCCGTGACTGTCGCCAGCTTACGTTGTTTCGCCACAGTCTGAATACTAGTAGCCCGCCGTTTCGTTGTGTGAATCGTAAACGGAGCATCCGCACGCCATTCCAACTTCAGACAGTCCTCCTCTCCCAACAGTGTCTCCCATCCTTCTTTCAGTTCTGAAACTCTCTGAACCAGCTCTGACCATTCATCTTCCATGGCATCCAAATCAGCATGAATTCCTCTGGACCAAGGATGTGCCGGTCCCACACCATGACAATGTTCAGTTCCACACATCTGAATTCGTTCCAGAGACCAGTGATTCAAGAAATCAGAGAGAATTGTTTGAAATTCGGATTCCTCCTCCGACTTGGATTGGGTGTCAGACATTTGCACCAGAAGATTCTGAATTTTTTTGTAGGAAAGCAGAAGTTGCTGAAGATCCATGGCGGTCACTTTCCCCAAACGACATTTTCGGTGAAGCCGCGCCACGTCAAAAATTCCCTTAAACGCTGCATCCAGTTCAGGACTTCGTTTGGACCGAAGTTCAGCAATTCGTTCTTGGCGTTTACTGAGTTCTTCCACATCCGTAATGGGTTTCAAACATCTCTCCCTCAGGAATCGTTTTCCTCCCGCCGTATACGCCTTCTGAATCCAATGAAGAAGGCATTCCGTATCTTTTCCAATCGGAAGCATAGCCAACTGTTGGAGGGCTGAATTTCCCAGAAGCAATTCATTTTCGGGTGTCCAGAATACATGATCGCTGAGATTTTCCAGATACGAAGGCGTATGGTCTTTTACAAACTGAAGAAGCATGGCTAATAACTGAAAGGCGTGATGATACATTTCAAGACCCAGGTACTCCGCAATTGATAGGGAACAATCAGGACGATAAAGATGATGTAGGAATTCTTGACGACCACGAGAAGCTGCAGCGCTCATGGCATCAGATGGAATTCCATACACATGGACTAGTCCCTGAAATCCTGGAAACCAGCTACGAATCTGAGACTCTTGTAAGGGTACACGGCTCCAAACAACTATCTCCGCCGGTGTAAAAACAGACCAGAACGGCGCAAAAGCATCTAGGACCGGTTTCCCGTCCACAATGGCCACAGCATCTTCAGTACTTGTTGCCTTTCCGGTTGCCATTGTAAATGCCGAAGAGGCCATATACCATTTCGGTTTTCCTTTTTCAGAGAATTCATCAATCAGAATACCCACAATGTGAGTATCCTGAAACGATTTCTGGGAACTCTGATTTTCCATATCTAGGTAGGTTCCAGGACTTAGAATATATTTCAGTTCACGCCCCGCTACATTTCCGAAAGCATCCGTAATTTGATGGAAAACTACCACCGTATAGTTTCCCTCAACTAGCTTCCGTTCATACAAATTCAGAGAGTTTTCAGGAAATCCCCAAAAGACGTGATTCCATTCAGGATCCGTGGTGGGTTTGGGTTCCACATAGCGACCCAGGTACTCCACAACCTCCAACACATTCGCCTGACTTTTTTCCGTGCGTGTATTCACCAGATCATACATCTCAAAAAATCCGCCAATCTGATACAGGACGGCGACTTTTGAACCATACTTCTGTTTGTATTCATTGTATAAGGCAATATATTGCGAATTAAAATTGGACGTTTTTGTGGCTTTTTGGGCCTTTTTGGCGGTTGCCGTTTTCTTAGGGGGCATCAAACTTTTTTTAGAGATGTATGTACTATAGATACGAATCTGTAGTATATAAATACTGAATTCTTTAGATTATTCTGACTGAAGAAGCAAATATTCTTTCATCATGGCCCTCAGCATTTTATCCGGTGAATTGGATTTTGCCGAGATCATTCCTTTCGCTAACAGAATTTTACGGATTTCCTGAATGTCCATTTGTTTCACTTTGCGACGAATGGATTTTTTCTGTTTACGGGTAATGTCCGCCCGTTTCACAGTAATGGACATTTTACGTTCTTTAAACCGGCGTGTTTTGCGTTTCATGGTGCCACCTGTTTGAGGTCCCGCGGGTCCTTTAGGAATACCCGTAGACATTTCAGAAATAGGTTGTGTAGTACTGGGAACCGATTGTTCCATGGGACCTGCCGGTCCTGTAGGAACGGCACTAGGAAGAGAGGCAGAGACTGTCGGTGTAACGGGAGGTGGAGAAACAGGGCCTGCTGGCCCTAGAATAGAACCCATTGAATTTGGAGTCTGAATTGATGTTTGTGCGGGAGGTGGAGAAAGAGGGCCTGCTGGTTGAGTAGGACTGCTACCACCAAATTTCATTACAGGCTTTCGTTTCACAGTCATATGACGTTTTGTAGGAAGAATTTTGGATGCTCCGCCACTTACAGGCATTCCTCGTTTTGTAGTTTGTATTTTAATTGCTGTTCCACCACTTTGTTGTGGTTGTTGTGGTTGTTGTACTGGAGGTAGTACTGGAGTTTGGACGACTGCTGGAAGAGCAGGAGCTACCGTAACGGGTGCTACCGGAATAGACGGCGGTGTCTCGACAACAGGAGTTGCCTGTTCCTCCTCCATTCCGCCGCCAAGCCGTTTTTGTAGTTTTTTCCTACGTGTTTGTAGCCGGGAAATTGTTTTTTCCTCAGCCGATGTCATAGCAACTTTTACTTCTTTTATGGTCATCACTCTACTGGATTGAATTTTTTAAAACGTAAAAAAAATGTTAAATCCAGTGAGAGAATGAGTAGTCGCCTTCGTTGTCATTGCCCATCCCAACCGGTGGCGCAACAGTATGTTCCAGCCTATACACCACCATGTTGTCCCGCCCCAACAAAACGGGATCCACGAAGAAATTCACCCTACTGTCCCTCAACCCGTAGCTTTTCAGAGCCATTAAGTCATGCTGAATACCTGAGACGACTGAAAGAAAACAACACAGCGCCCATTTCTTCCACAAATGCTCTGGTTCAGTATGGGGAGGGAGAATACAAGAAAACCCTTTGGATGGAAGGACTTGTAGGAGGCGCTTGTTGTCCAGCCGTTCCTCTAATTCCAGCAGCACAAACAACTCAAGATGCCGGTTTATATACGGAAGCCAAAGGAGCAGCAGCGGCAGCCATTGTGGGTATTAACGATGAAAAAGGAGTTCCCGAATCACTTCACACTCTTCAAAAACAAGGACAGGCCATATTTTCCCAAACATGCCCTGGATTTTCATGTCAGGAATCACAGCCTGAACCTCCTACACCACCACCACCTCCTCCTGTTATCAACTTCTCTTATCTAGCAGTTCAACGAGGTGCCACAGGAAACTTTAAGTATCATATTTATAATACACTTACAAACGAGTGGACTTATGTAAGTGATTCAGGTTTAGATGGAACCTACACATTTGTGGAGGCAGGATTTGTTGGGAATCAATTCTTTACTGTATTTACGAATGCTGGAATGCGATATTTTCAAATCATTGATTTATTTGGGGAGGTATTTCAACCGCTAAATCCAATACCTATAACCCAATTTGGATTTACATCTTCATATTTTTATTCAAATGTGTTATTTGCTTATATAAATGCCATTAGTTCAACTTCTATAAATATTACACGATACAATCCTATCACGGAATTAGCTGAAAGTACTCAAGTTACTATATCTTCTTTTCCTAACTTTTTTGTTGCATTATTTTATAATTTATTAGTTATTCGTTACAGATCATCAGAATCGCCATTAACAGTTAATCATGCTTTGTGGCCTCTTACCCAAACCGCTCCTTCAGCGTCAGTCTATACTGTAACTTCAAGTCCTGGAATATTTACCGGTTTGAATTTATTCGGATCATTTACAGCAGGTTTACGCAATAGCACTCATTTTGCTTGGGAATCAGGAGGTCAATTTATTATTCCAACTATTGACTCAACAAATGTAACGGCATTGGGAAATGAAATACCATCTGGATATGGTCCAATTAATAAAGGTAGACAGCTATTAAGAGTATTAAGAGGAGGATATAATGAATGGTATTTATATGATTTTGATGCCATAGCAAATTCAACTAATCCTAAATTTATATATATGAATCCATTGAGGCGATTAGCAGTAGGTAGTGGTGTATCATTTTCATCTTATATTCAAAATACTTATTTAACAGGGTTAACTTCATTACCCTCAAATTCACAACTAGTAACTGAACAAAATGTAAATACATATACAAATGCTATTTCCCTAGATGGCGTTGTAACTCCAGGAAATTACACTGATATTTCAGGATCCGTTGTTGGAGGCCGCACATTCAGTTTATCTAGAATTGCCTACAATACATATTACCAGGAGCCAACCTTTGGATATATTACAGGAAATAGTGATAATCCAGTTACAACAGTATTGTCCATGTCCAATGGATCAACATGGATCCAAGGAAGTGGATCCTATGCAAATACTCGTGGTACTATGACCGTCTCAAACTTAGATGGATCATATTCACTCAATAAATTTTTCACTGTGGAGACTATGATTCCCATTTTAGAACCTAATGACTCTGTTATTGATTTACCCGCTACAAGTTTAACCACAACAGAACGATCTTGGAATGTTGTTCAACAACAATTTGAACTATTTCATTCAAACTCTGCAAATTCTGTGTTCAGTCAGGGACCCTATGGTATGATAATAAAACCACGCAATACAACCAGTGTGGTTCGTCAAATTCAATTCCGCGCCAACATTCAAACTGATTCAAGTGATCCTATGACATTTACTCTAGAGGGATCTAATGATAATGGTACAACCTATACAACTATTGTGGCAAATGCTAATACAAATATTGGTAATGCAGTTATAGGCAGTCGTCTTTATATATATTATAGTGCGGTATTTGCTAATTCTACCGCATATTCACAATATAGATTGACATTCCCAACATTACGTGTTAATACATCTCCAACTCTACGAATTCAAAAAGTTCAGTTTTTGGCAGCGGCACCAGGAGGATACCTAATAGATGGATCGGTGAATGCCTCAATTACACTAAACAAAGGTCAGACGTATGAGTTTAAAGTGAATGCGCCAAATGATATTTTCTGGATTCAAACAGTTCCTGCCCCTTATTCCTCAGCAAATGTCTACAACACAGGTGTTACAAACAATGGATGTAAGTCGTCCATTTTACGGTTTGCTGTACCGGCTGGGGCACCTGCCACACTCTACTATGTAAGTCAAACGGATCCAACCAAAACTGGAACTATAAATATTGTAAACAGTGGTGCTCCGGCTGGAAATATTAGCGGAACCTGGTGGGCTCATATGAATTCCAGTACTGTTTCAGGAGCAAGTACGTTTGCGGATATTTGGTTTACAATTGAAAACCCTACACAATGGGGTACCTCGGCTATAACTAAGATACAAGATACACGACCCACCTCAGCCGTTACCTTTTTACCATATAGATATGTTGTGGGAGTTTCTGGACAAAATTATCTATTAGGTAAAATGTTCGTGGTTGCTCCATTCAATCCTACGTTTTATACAGCTTCAGAAATTACAACAATAATACAACGATATGTTCAGAATCTTAATTTATTTAATACTTTCCAAACAGTCTCTTTCCCCAAACTATACACTCATATCACACCGACTACAGCATATACCTTACCTTCATGGTCTTCCTCAGTAATGACTGCTCCAAATGGATTTAATTTTGACTTTAGCCAATGCGTTACTTTTACCTTAACAGCATACAATGATATTCAAATTCGTAGAATTGGATCCTATTTACAAGATAATAATAACAGTCAACGTATTGATATTTACTACAGAAATGGGGGTGTTTCATTTCCAATTGACACGACTAATGGTTGGACTCAATTAACGTTTGATCCTATCACTCCTACTGCTTTGAATGGTATTAATAACAATATTCGCATGTTTCCGCCAGTAAATAATCCTTTACTTATTACTGTATTAGCCGGACAAACGTTCGGTTTCTGTATACGATCTTCATCAAATCTGATTGTACTGACAAATACTGTAGGAAGTACTGAACAGTTTTATGAGAACAATGACTTTAGAATTACTACAGGTGACGTTGCTGGATTTTCCGGAACAGGTGGACCCACAATGCCATTTACGCTTTCAACTACTCCAAGAAGTTTTGCCGGCTTAGTTGAGGCACAACGAACTGTTAATCCGACACAATTAATAAGAGCCACTACGTTTAGTGTTTCTAATTTTCAAGGTGCTTACAATTACGGAGAAGTTATTTCAATCTTAGGCAATGAAGTTACTCCTAGACGTTTTGAATACACTATTCCTAATTTATTTGTATCGCAAAATGCTGGCATGGTTCTATACAACAATAATGAGTATAGTTTTGGTATTGAAACATCTCAGTATGCCGTTAATCTCAGAATTATTCGCAGTGTATCAAGCGGTGATTTAGTTGTTCCCATCCGTACAAACATGATCTGTCTTCCATCCACCTATTCATTAACATTCCTTATAGGAAGAATGTTGGGTTATGTATATGTTTCGGCAACGTATCAAGGAACACAACGTGATTATGTAATTGTACGAATTACAGATGGTGTTATTGTGGCACAAGGAACCGATCCTAATTTTTCAGAAGCTATATTAACTACAGGCAGTAAACTTATTCGCTTGAATAGTAATGGTACTATTACAATGTTCCGAAATGGAACGCTGGAAACCTATACAGCAAACACATTTACCAATATTGCTAGAATGCGTTCTGATATTGGACTCAATGATACACTTTTTGCCTACTCTACAGCTAGAGCGCTGGCATTAACGGATTCAGGATACACGATTGTCACATTCCCAACACCACTTACCGCCATAAATTCAACCATTCTGGCAAATAATTATCTAACGTTGATTCAATTAAATCCTCTGCGAATCAATGTGGTAAGTCCTTCTGCTACACTCTACACCTATTCTCTTGAAAAGACAACTACACTCATGCGTCGTAGAAATACCGATACATCCATGATGGTTCATGTACAGTATCCATCTACTATTCCAGGACCCGATTCCACAGTGTATACTTTCCGAATGACGGACAGTTATGGTGACGGATGGAATGGATCTCAAATGCAAATTCGGCAAGGTACTACTGTTATTGCTACAATTGGACCTACATTCACGAGTGGATTTGGCCCTGTTAATATTACCGTTACTCTTGTAGCAGGACAATCGTATAATCTATTTTGGGTGAGCACTAATCCAGCAACAACTTATCCAGAAGAAGTTGGTGTAAGCATACTAAATCCATCTGGTACAACGATTTATTCAATGCCGTTTAATAGTCAAGCACTTATGGGAACCACATTATACACATTCACTGCCCAATCCTTTCCAACTTTAATTCCAGAAAATCTGTATGTAACCTTTGATACCACAACGAATCAATTCTACACAAATACTGCAACTATTGATACTGTAAGTAACGTTGTAGGAAATTTTATTTATCAACCATAATAGAAATGTTAATCAATATCACTGTTCCCGGTTTTACGACATGTTTGCCCCTATATTTAGATAATTCAGTGGCTCTGAAAATGTATTCTTGGACTGATATTGTATCTGGAAATATCGTCAGTGATCCCGATAAAGATGTTACTATTGAATACATGGAATATGAAGGAGTACGATTAGATCTGACTAAATCACTACGAGACCAAGGTATTCCCGAAAATGCCTGTATTCAGGTCCATATTCAAACATGTTGCGTCCATGATAAATATAACTGCTGTGTTAAAGAATGCCAAGAAATGAGTTGTGAGGAAACAGCAAATTCTGGAAACGAAAATGAAGGCGCAGTTCCTCCCTACAGAAGATTCATGACGGAACTCATTCAACAGTCCGCGCCTATAGTTACCATAAGCGAAAGCGAAATTCCTCCCTACAGAAGATTCATGGATGAAGTTATTCAAGAATCCGCTCCCAGAATGGTAATACATGAAACTGAAAGTCAAGGTGAAATTCCGCCCTATAGAGCATATATGAACACCAATTGAATAATAAACCGTATTTAAAAATACCTATATTTGCCGATATAGGTATTTTTCAGAAAATTGGACCTATCCTTGGAAAAAAATGACGGGGATTTTGGATGCCCGGGGACCCCTCACATTCCGATTTTAACGCACCCCCAGAATGAGCGCGCCCGGCACCGATCCCTACAAAAAGATCCTGGATCTCTATTTCTCCCAACATGATTCCCGCCAGATCATTTATCACCAAATTGCATCCTTTAACCATTTCATGGATTTTGATGTAGTTGACACGATTCAGAGATCTTGTCCAATCAGGGTGGTTGGATCGCCGGATTTGACTCTGACGGGCACAACGCGCGCCGCTGCTGGAACGGCCGGCACTGCCATTCGTGTATCCGTGGAGGACAGCACCGAGATGCCCTCAGGGACCGCACCCGCGGTAGCTGCACCAGGGGGCAAAGCTCCGCACGGTGGTCCTCCGCGCGAGATCGAAGTCATCATCAAATTTCAGAATGTCAGTATTCGCAAGCCCACCATCTTTGAGAACAACGGTGCCCTAACACCCATGTATCCCAATGATGCCCGCCTCCGCAACTTCACCTACTCAGCACCGGTGTATGTGGACATGGATATCACAATTACCATGACGGATCCAGGACTGGGTACTAAGGAGACACGGCAGCGTACTCTGACACGGGTTATGGTAGGGAAAATCCCCGTTATGGTGGGATCCAAGTACTGTCTTCTCACAGAGAATCCTGAAAAGCACCCACGGGAAATGGGTGAGTGTTCCGCCGATCCTTTTGGCTACTTCATTATTCAGGGTGGTGAGCGAGTGATTCTGAGCCAGGAAAGGATGGCAGAGAATCGCATGTTTGTATTTCGGAACAACAAGATGAAGAACCGAGAAGCCGAGATCATTGAGTGTAAGTCCATTGGTCCAGACAATGAGGGTACACCCAAGACTGTGGCCATCAAAATCATGAACAATCCCAAGATCGTGACGGGCCCAGAGCACATTCGTCTGACTCTGCCACGCATTAAGGCCGAAATTCCCCTCTTCATTGCCTTCAGGGCTCTAGGAATTGAGGCGGATAAGGACATCATTGAGCTGATTATGGGATCCACGGACAATGACTACAACATGATTTTCCAGGAGTGTATTCTGGATTCAGGAAATGTGCGCACCAAAGCCCAGGCCCTTGAGTACCTTCAGAAGCACATTGGTTCAGGATCCGGTATTCGTGAACAGCTCTCCGCCTCCACACTGGCCTCCGTGAAATCCGCCAAGGACAAACAGGTGGAAGAAATTCTGGCCGAGGAACTCTTGCCCCATGTGGGAGGCGCGGATGTGATCTATGAAAAGGCCTGTTTCATTGCGGCTATGACCAAGAAAGTCCTACAAGTCTACACCAACAAAATCCCCTACGATGACCGCGATGGATACCCCAACAAGAAGGTGGAGCTGCCTGGCAATCTGCTCGGCAACTTGTTCCGTTTCTACTTCGGCACCAAGGTCATCAAGGACATGAAATCCACGATTATGAAGGAGATTCACAACGGATCCTGGAAAGCCTCAGGCAAGTTTGAAAACATCATCAATCAGAGCAATGTCTACAAAATTCTGAAAACCACAATTGTGGAGATTGGCATGAAATCTTCTCTGGCAACGGGCAACTTTGCCACCGGAAAAATGGGCACAAAAACGGGTATTTCGCAGGTGATGAATCGTCTGACATTCTTGTCTGGCATCTCACATCTGCGCCGCCTCTCCACACCCATTGAGAAAACGGGAAAACTGATTCCTCCCCGTAAACTTCATCCAACTTCCTGGGGCTTCATCTGCCCCTCCGAAACGCCTGAAGGACATTCTGTGGGTGTTGTGAAGAATCTCGCCAGTACTGCCTCAGTTTCCCTCCCCTCAGCACCGAGCCCCGTTCTCCGTGTCCTCTACGATGAACTCGGCATGAAACATCTGCCTGATACTACTGCTGCCGAGAAACACAATTCGCTGCGCGTGATTATGAACGGTGCCTGGATTGGTACTCTTCCTGGGGGCCTAAAGGCCTATGAGTCCGTGAAAGCTCTGCGTGTAGCCAAGCGCGCGAACCGGATTCACCCACATACTTCTATTGCATACTATCCTACACCCCAGGAAATGTGGATCAATACCGAGGGCGGTCGTCTTATTCGGCCACTCTACGTTGCCGATACTATTCGTGAGATTCTGGAAACTGACTGTGAGAAACCGTGGGAAACCTGTAAGTCCTGGAATGATCTCCTTCAGTGGATTTCTCCAAATGGAAATTCCCTCATTGAATACGTGGATCCCGCGGAATCCGAGAATTTCTATATCGCCAAGACGCTTGGATCCGTTGCGCAAGACCATACACATGTAGAGATTCATCCGTCTACTATTATTGGTACTATGGGTTCCAACATTCCCTTCCCTGATCACAATCAGTCGCCCCGTAATTCATATCAGGCGGCCATGGGCAAACAGGCCATGGGTGTCTATGCTCTCAACTTCAATGAGCGCCTAGATACGATGTCCAACCTACTGTGTACTACTGCCAGACCCCTTGTGAGTCCCTACATGAGCCGGTACTATAGGGCACAGGATATGCCCTCCGGATACAATATTATAGTAGCAATTATGACATACGGTGGTTACAACCAGGAAGATTCCGTTATGATCAATCGGGCCGCTTTGGACCGGGGTCTCTTCCGGTCCATTTTCTACCGCACTTATAAGGACGAAGAAAAGAAGAATCAAGCCAGTGGCGAAGAGGAACGATTCTGTAAACCGGATCCCGTACAGACCAAACATACGAAACTCGCCAATTACAATAAGTTGGGGGCGGATGGTATTGTACCGGAGAATACATATGTTGGGAATGATGACATTCTGATTGGCAAAGTGGTGCCTTTGCGTCTACGTGCTGTAGAAGGCGCAATGGCTTCTGGTGTTTCCCATAGTAGCTTGGCCTCTATGTCGGCTTCGGCTGCCGCGGCTGCTGTGGAAGCGGCGGGTGGCAAGCGATTCCGTGATGCCAGCAAAATGCTGCGAAACAACGAAACCGGTTTTGTAGATAAAATCTACAAAGGCCGAAATGGCGAAGGGTTTTCGTTCGTGAAAATCCGTGTGCGCTCGGAACGTGTTCCCACAATCGGTGATAAATTTTGCTGCTATGATCCAAAGACGGAGGTTCTAACTGATAAGGGCTGGATCTCGTTTCCTGAACTTAGCATGGAACACCGTGTTGCCACGCTCTACCAGAATGAACGCAAGGAATCCTACATGGAATACAGCAAGCCTCTTGAAGTCATGTCCTATGACTACGAGGGACCCATGTATGAAGTGAAGTCCAATCAGGTGGATTTGTTTGTAACACCCAATCATCGTATGTGGGTGGCCAAGAAACATTCCCCTGAAAAGTTTGAGATTGAAATGGCGCAGGATGTGTATGGTCTGCGTCGGCATTACAAAAAAGACATTGAGGATTACAAACCTATTGGATTTGAGATGCCTGCTGAGTTTGTTTGTGATGAAGCAGGACCCGTCATGTTCCGCATTGATGGCACAAAGAATGGTGAGGAAGGAACCTTTGAAATGCAGTTTACAGATTGGCTGACGTTCTTCGGAATCTGGATGGCCGAAGGGAGCGTATATGGACGTTCCCTAACTATCTCAGCGCATAAGGAACGTGTTCGTAAAGCACTTGATGCTATTGATGAACGTAACAAATGCAATATTAAGAAATGTAAGGATTTGTCAACCGATACCTACGTTAATCGATATCAAATTCATAATGTAATTCTGACACGGTATATGCAGAAGTTTAGTGTAGGCGCTGTCAATAAATCACTACCTGATTGGGTTTGGTGTTTGAATCCTGATCAAGCCCGTGTTCTCATCAATGGAATGATGCTCGGTGATGGACATACTATGGCAAACGGTACACGGCGATACGATACATCATCCAAACAATTGGCAGATGACTTCCAGCGTCTCTGTCTTCACGCAGGCTACTCAACTAATATTTCTATCAAATACAAAGCCGGCCATGAATCTGTGTGTAAAGCGGAAGGTCGCGAGGGGGAAGTCTTCCGTTCTACTGTAGATGCCTATCGTCTTACCATTATTGAAAAACAGAACCGTCCTCTCGTAAATAAAAATATTAAACCAGATGGAGCAGGACGCTTAGATGGGTACAAGGACTATGCCGGCAAAGTGTATTGTTGCCGTATGGATGGTCCTGGTGTGATTTATGTGCGCCGTAATGGATACTCGGTCTGGTGCGGTCAGTCGCGCCATGGGCAAAAGGGAACAATCGGAATGATTCTGGAACCCGAGAACATGCCACAAACCGCGAATGGAATTGTGCCGGACATCATCATTAACCCCCACTGTATTCCGTCCCGTATGACGATCGCGCATTTGATGGAAACACTGATGGGTCGTGTTGGTTGTGAGATTGGCGCTGTAGGAGATGGCAGCCCCTTCACGGATGTCAGTGTGGATGGACTCTGTAAAGTGCTACGGGATGACCTACATCTGGAACCACATTCCAATGAAGTCCTGTACTGTGGCACAACCGGCAAACAGATGCCGACTTCCATCTTTATGGGTCCCATCTTCTATCAGCGTCTCAAACATATGGTCGACGATAAATACCATTCGAGAGGCAGCGGTCCACTTGTAATGCTTACCAGGCAACCAGCAGAAGGCAGAGCACGCGATGGTGGTCTGCGTTTCGGTGAAATGGAACGTGACTGTATGATCTCCCATGCAACTTCGGAATTCCTGAAAGAAATTATGATGGAGAAATCCGACAACTTCCAGTGTTTCATCTGTAAGTCCTGTGGTCTCATTGGTCAAGTGAATCCTCGCACGGGTATCTACAAATGTTCCTCGTGTGAAAATACAACGGATTTTGCCCAGATTCGTGTACCCTATGCCTACAAGCTCTTCCTACAAGAACTGGAATCCATGTCCATCTGTTCACGGATTGTGACGGATTCTAAGCTGCGAGGTCTAGCACGGGAAATTCCAGCTCTAGACGGCAATACAAGTATTGGTACTATGGTGAAAGAGGCGAATCCCAACAATATGGGTTAGGTTCTACGTGTGCGTTTACTGTGTTTACGATTCTTACGTTTAACAGTTTTTCTAAGCTTCCTGTCACTTCGTTTCTGGTCACTTCGCTTCCTGTCATTTCGCTTATCGCTACGCTTACCACTTCGTTTCTGGTCACTTCGTTTCTGGTCACTTCGTTTACCACCGCTATAATTCTTTTTCCACCAATTAGGATCCGAGAAATTCAATTTCATTTTAGCAACTTCCGTTCCATAGCGATCATGACTATTATAAATTAGCATATGATCCGGAAATTGTTTGTGATTCCAAGAGAGAGCAAAGACGTAGGCTTCAGGTGCAGCACGTTTCTCTGTCATCTCCCTTAATTTTACTTCTTCAGGAAATTCCATCATACTTTCCCACGAGTAAGCACCATTCCAAACATAGTATTTAATGTTCTGAATTTCAGAAGGCCATTCGTATTGTGCATAATTGTAATTATAATAATAAATTAGTTGTCGTTCCTTTCCATTATATAAAAATCGTAACTTCCAAACACTTGTTGTATAGCAAAATGTATTATGCGTATTTGAACCTGTTAGACATTCAGAGCTCGGTGTATCCTCTTCAGAAAGTATTTCAGAGGGACCCGCGAGTGTATGGATGTTTTTCCATTCCTTATTTTTCGGAGCGTATTGTTTTGCTAATTCATCAAACCAGAAATTAGCCGCAATATTTTTATCATCTCCCTGCTTAAGTGTTTCTCGGATGATTCGCTTATGATCCTCCCATGAACCGTACTCCTCATCCAGAGAGTTCAAAACGTACAGAATATCCAAATCGGGAACCAGCAAAAGAGGCGCCATTATATCATGTGCCATACCTAAATACAAAACATTCACGGACTGTTTTGTATTTTTATTGGAATTATTATTCATCTAGTGCGTTTCTACATTAATGAAGAATTTCCTTCACGAAGTATTTCGTCTTATCCGTGAAGTTTTTCTGAAACATGACGGTAATTACGGACAGGATTGCCGGTCCTTGTAATTCTTTTAAACGCAAATGTTCATATCCACCTACACCTTCTAAAGGATATGGAATACGAGTAACAATATTTCGGAGAATATACAGAAGTACAGAGACTACAAACATATGTCCAACGATTTCAGCACCTAAACGAAAGATGCTTTTTTCTCCGTCTTCATATTCCTTTTTATCAAATTTTCCATATATGTAGTCAAATGCCATGGCAAGTAGAATTCCAAACACAAAGTATAAGGTAGTTACGTATCCAATTGCGCCAATCTTAGTAAGAAGAAATGCCGCGGTATATGCCATTTTTCAGTAAGGAGATTTTAAAAACTGGCAGATATGCGATCATTTACAATCATAATTTTCTTAGTGAGCGATGTTTGGAACAAGATCAGAGCCAGGGTGGCAATGATTGAGGTATTGGTATCCTTCAGGAGAGAATGTTTGTAGCCCCCATATCCCTCTAGAGGAAAAGGTATGATCTCTACGACATTCCGAATAATCCAGAATGCGACGGCAACAAAGAAGATATTTGCCGCAATTTCAAACACGAGTCGTTGCGTTGATTTTTCCTTGCTAGGAAATTCGCGATCATACCATTCTGTCAGGTATTCCAGTATCATGGCAAAGATGAGAGCAAATACCAGGTAGTAAAAAGATACTAGGCCGAGATCGGCTATTTTAGCGGTAATGAAAGCACCGGAAAACATTCTCTGACTACCTTCTAGAAAATGATTGCCTATCTTGTGGAATTCCTGGGAACTCTGCTGCTTGCCAGTGTTGTAATTAGTACTGGTCGCCCGGTATATATCGCCCTAGCATTCTTCCTGGCAATGTTTGTAGGCGGTGCTATCAGCGGTGGTCATTTTAATCCCGCTGTCAGTTTTATGTTTTGGCTACGGGGAACTCTGACAAATTCAGACTTCCTCGGCTATATCGTTGCGCAACTGTTTGGAGGTGTGGGTGCTCTAGCAGCCTATCGTATGTTTATCAAAAGTGGTCTCTCTTCTCTGAATCTGCTTAGCTAGATTTGGAAGCAGCATAAGATAGAACGGCCAAACCCAGGACTCCCAACAAAAGCATAGCCATTTTCTGATTTTCAGAATGTTGGGATTCAAATCCCTCCACTTTTGGAGCTTCCGTTTTCGGTGTACAGTCCCACTCTTTTTGTGAGACCCACCGATCTAAAACCCAGCGTTTCAGATAGGGAACCCCGTTTCCATCAAATTCCAGATCCGTATCCTTAATCCATACAGCATTCGGATCTACCCGTGATCGGATGTAGGGAGGCTCGTTGCTTCCAACACGTTCTCTCACCTTCTTACATTTCGGATAGGCGCCCTGTGCCGCCTTTACAAACGGTATAGGATTTGTGGCCGAAACGGCATCTTCCAGTATACCGGGCGCCAAACCTTGTAGTCGCGGAAATCCCATATTCTGAAGTTCATTCGTAATACGTTTTCCCATTAAATTTCCTGTTGGAATGGTGGAAATGTATTCATACATGGGTGCTCCATTGGAGCAGGTGTGACCCGTTTTGGTAAAAAAACGGAGACCAAGAGGCCTTTGATCCGCTAAAGCACCGCCACGATGTTTGGCAAATGCCGTTGCGGACCCGAATCCAATGGAATCCATGTAATAGTTGATTCCGCCAATGGCATTCAAAACGGAACCAAATGAACCGTCCCTGCGAATTCCTAATTCACTGGGACCCTTCAATTCATCGGCATACGAATATTTGGGAAAATCATCCATACTCTTACTTTTTCTTCACAAAAAGTATTCCCAAGACCAACACACCTAACAAAATTCCTGCCAGTACCGGTTCTGATTTTAGTTTTTGAGCCTGTTCTGGGGTCTGTGTAGAGAATCCCTCTTTTACCCAAAATTCCTGTGTAGGCATACCCTGACTATCGGGTATAGTGGGACCTGTTACCCAAACATTCTTTGGATCTTTGGGTGAAGAGAGGCGACCTCTGGCATCTCCAACACGAGCTCTCAGTTTCCTACATTTCTGATCTCCTGGATCCGAAATCGCCGCGAAAAATGGCGCCGGATTCAGAGCATCACGAGCATCCTCCAGAGCACCGACTGCCAGACCTTTTAAAGGCGGTAAACCCGTTCGTTCAATTTCGGTCTTAATCCGTTGTCCCAAGATATCCCCTTTCGGAATAGTGGAAATGTATTCATACATAGGTTCCCCGTTGGAGCATCGGCGACCTGTCTTGGCAAAAAACTGAACACCGAGGGGTTTTTGATCAGAGAATTGTCGGTTTCCCCACATCTTCGCGAATCCCGTTGCATCACCGAATCCCACGCTATCAAAATAGTAGTTTACACCCGCTATAGCGTCACCAATCTGACCAAATCCACCTCCTCGGCCAATCCGCAAATCTGCCGGCGTGGCCAATTCACCGGCGTAATCATATGTAGGGAACGACATACTTACGTTATTTTAGTTTGGTGTAATATAAAATGCCCAGAGATACTACGGCAAACAGAATGCCGGCATAGAGTTGTGAATCTGCCCGCTGATTTGCGAAACATTCTTTCACATTAGGTTTCTCCACTCTGACTTCCATGTCTAAATCCAATCTAGTCTCTGTTTTTGGCTGGGCGTCCCAGGCCTCTTTGGAAATCCAGCGATCAAAGACCCATCGTTCCTGAGTCGGTTGCCCGTTGACCCACTGAACCGGATCCTGAATCCAAACATTGCTCGATTCATACGGAGACCGTATTTGACCCCGTGAATCTCCCACAGGAAGTCGAACCTTCTTACAGGCAGCAAAAGTTGTACTCTGAAGTTGCGAGAAAAGACGCTGTGGATTCAGAGTATCTTTTACGTCTTCTAAAATACCGGGGGCTAAACCACGCATTTGCGGTAACTGATTTTGTTTGAGTAGAGTTTGTATGGAAGATCCGAGGGCATCTCCTTTAGGAATTGTACTCACATATTCATACATCGGAGCACCATTGGAGCACTGAAGTCCCGTTTTTACGAAAAACTGAAGACCAAGAGGAAATTGTTTGGACGTGAAAGCGCCACCCCGCCATTGAGAAAGACCAGTGGGTTGTCCAAAGGCCATGGAATCCACATAATAGTTTACGCCGGCAATAGAATCCATTACGGCTCCAGCAGAAGATTCACGACGAATCCCCAAATCACTGGGTGCCGCCAATTCATCCGAGAAAGAATACTTTGGAAAACTCATGGAGGATAGAGAAATTCTTACAATGACCTTGGAAAATTGATGCTCCTGAAACCGGCATCCGTAGAGTCAGATTCCCCTAATGACATCTCTCTTTCCAGGTGCCGGTACGCATCACCAGAGCACAAACAACACATTTTCAAATAAGAAGACGGAAGATTGGTGGACCACATTTGATAATAAGTCAGAATTCTTGGAGGACAAATATGCCAACATGTGTCCTGATTGCCAAACCGATGAGTTTGTGGAAATTGAGGAGGATGAAGCCATTTGTAAGAGATGCTCAATTTCTCTGGGATTTCAGATTGATCAATCGGCTGAATATCGCTGGTTTGGTGCCGACGATAAAAATCCGGATCCAACTCGTGTAGGAAATCCACTGAATCCTCTACTTCCTGAATCCAGTATGGGGACACGAATTCTAGTGCGACCCGGTGAGAGCAAGGCGATGCGAAAAATCCGACAATATCATCTCTGGAACGTAATGCCCTATAGAGAACGATCACTCTGGAATGTGTTTGAAATGCTCCAAGTCAGAGCGGCCAATGCCGGTATTTCAGCAGCGATTCTGGAGGAAACCAAACAACTCTATGCCCAAGTTTCACCGCTCTGTATTTGCCGAGGTCAGCAGAAAGATGCTCTTATGGCCGCCTGTCTCTTTGAAAGTCTGAAACGTCATGATACGCCCCGTCGGCCCGCCGAAATTGCCGAAATCTTCAAAATCAATCTGAAACATATTACACGGGGTGTGAAACAGTTTTCGGGTCTCCTGGATGAACATCTTCACGCACAGGCCAAGAAGGAACAACCTGAAACGGAGACCAAAACAACTCTGGTCGTGGCACCTGTTGCTACTCCTTCCACCAGCTTCCGACATTATTTGGAGCCCGCAATTCTACGCCTGGAAACACCCCGTTCCCTGCTTCATCTCCTTCAAGATATGTCCATTCGTCTTGGTGTTCTCCTGGATGAACTCGGTATTTGCCCCGAAACCACACCACCCTCCATGGCCGCCTGCTCCATTTCTCTTGCCTGTCAGAAACTCGGTCTGGAGAAAAACACGGCTGAAATTGCCTCCGTATGTGGAATCAGTAATGCCACGCTTCAGAAATGTTTAAAACGAATTGAACAATGGAAATCTGTGCTCTTTAAAAATATCAGTCAGGAATAGAATGGGCATTGGATCCTCCACATTACAAACATCCTATTCAGGATATCCTGGAGAAGGACGGGTTGGTAAATTTGCTTTATCACCGGATCTTCAGAAAGAGACGTTGATTCTGTCAAAACTTTTTGATAAATTACTCGAGAAAAACAATTTACTTGATTTTGCCAAAGTATTAGAGAAGCGGGGCGAGTGTGGGAAACTACAAGTTGTATTGGCAAACCAAATTAATAAGGAGTTTCAAACATTACGATTCCCGGATCCCAGTAATCCGTCTTCCTTGTTACTGACCTCATTCATTGATGAAGATCAGTACAAGGAATTACAGGGAAGCGAAATGCTGAAACTGGTGTGCTCCCGCATTTCCGAATTTTTGATTCGGTTCGTAATTCTGATCGCTGCTCTGACATTCAGTATCACACTGCCATCTGGATTTCCATCCGTATCGGACGCCTCGGCCCAGGATATTTATCGGCCATCCAAGACGGTGGAAGCCAGATATCCAATTCCAGAGGATATTTGGCAAATGATTAAAACCAAAACAAATGCCAAACAGATTGGTGACGATTTAATTCTGATTAACGGAGAATATTTTGTAAATCGCGGTGGTTATGTATATGCCAATAAACCAAAATCCGCGGTCATAGACATTCAGTTTGAATATTTTCGCTATGATCTGGATCCTCCAAAAGGCCGGTTTGACAAGACCTCGCCAGAAATGGCGCTGAGAGTGGAACAGGAACAGATTGAGAAAATCAAACGAAATTTTGGATATACTGAAGAACAGGCGCGCAAAGAATATCAGATGCAGCAAAATCCAACACTGCGACAACAACAATCCTATGGATACGGTGGTCCTGGATTTGGTGCGCCAGGTGCGCCAGGTGCTTTTAGGCCCACTGGTGGAAAACGCAAAACACGTTCAAAACGGATGAGATACCGAGGTGGTCAGCCACCTCTCCAATCCGGCAATGTTCGTCCTCAAGTTCAAATTTCAAATCTGACGTCTGCTGTTCCAGGAACTGTCGTACCCTTAACAGTGGCCGTACCTCAAACAGTTACTCCTGTCGTTGCTGAAGTCCCAAAAAGACCTTTCTACAAAATCACTTACACATGGTCAGGTGACAAAAAAGAGTACGTGTTTGATGCCGAGGATCTGAATGCCTTTGAAAGGACTGCATTTGATAACACAATTGATAAACAGACACTCCAACCACAGGTCCTGGATGGACGTCGCATGAATCTTCTATGGACTATGGATCGCGTGTTTGAACAAACAGTGGGCAAAGATTACGAACAGGATATGATTCGTCAGCGGTTTACAGGATCCAAGAGTTTTGAACTCCTGTCATTTTCCAGTTATTTACCGGAATCAAAAAGGGACAAAGAATTCTATTCTCCCGCGGCGTACCGAGCCTATCTTCTGGCTTCTAACATTCCTATTCAGAATCCCAAGGCCATTGAATCGCTCTTCTGTCGTGACACCTGGGCTCTGACATCTCTGAATTCTAAACCGGCCTATGCCACTCTGGAGGGACTGTATGGATACGATGTGTCCGCCACAATTGAAGGGGATGAAAGCGCTTTCGCTAAAAAGTCTGAATTCATGAATCGCCTTGTTGGATTCAAACTCGCCGAACAGAAGGCCGTAGATAAAACCAAGAAAAGCGCATGGACCTTTGATGCCCTACAATTTCCTGATAACAAAGATCCCCGCGAAAGAGGAAAACTCGCCGGAATATGTAATACAAGTCGCAGTGCCGGTGTACTCGTGGAAAACAAGGAAAATATTGCCATTCTTATGGACGGATACAACAAACTCAAACAATTGTATCAACAACATGTGAAACAAGTGTATGCCTTTCTGAAAACTATTCTGGTAGTGGATAGTGCTTTTGAACAACTGATTATGCTTCCTTCTGGTTCACCCAGTAGCCGACCAGTGATTCGTCTGAATGAATCTTTTGTAAAGTATTCCACAGGCTCCCACATGGCTCTGAATGAACGAATTCAGTTTGCGCGGGACATGTTGTCAGAACATTATTTGGAAGTGGAAAAAATCTACAAGGAAACGCTGGATCGCTACAACGCCTCGCTCTAGTTTCTTTAAATGCCTAGGAGCCTAAAGCCCGCCCTTAGAGTTCCAGGCGCGGCATATGGATCGAGCACCACCAGAATGTGGGAGGCATAAAATTATAAATGTAGGTTAAATGTTTTCCTGAAGTTCCAAACTTCCAAGGTGTCGGCAATTCCCTGTTCAGACCACCTTGGTAAGGAGCATCGGTTCCAAACAGAACTCCCTGTTTTTTGTACCGATCCGCTATACAAACAGCAACGGCTTCCAAACTTGAACGAGGCGAGGGATCCTCCTCCGTTCGAGGCATATACTGTCCTGGCAGACTTGAAAATGACGACAAGTTATGAGAATCTCCAACCGCTTTGGCGGTTGGAGAACCATGAATTGTATCATATTTCAAGTCTGGCGAGGCAACCAGAGATTGAAAGTGGCGACAAATTTCGCCACTTTCAACTCTGTGTCCTGGTGTTTTTTCTAATCCAATCCAGGCAACTTCCCAGATGGGCAGATTTTCAGGGCTGGTTTTTCGGCGCGTATTCTGAATTACGATCAGCCATTTCTGATATTTCCAGACTTCCCAACATTCCTCCTCTCCCCTCTCTGAAAAAGGGGTAGTAGAGATGAAACTTGTAGGAGATCTCCAGTTGTACATGGCCTCCTGCCAGAGTTTCTGAAACTCGGAAAATACCATGCGTTCCGGCAAGGGCCGTTGGATTGCCGTGATCTGTGGGAGATCCGCGGTTTTCACAAATCCATACACATGGGCACAGAGTTCCGTTGTCTGAATCCAAGTGTAGGGAACTTCACGGAGCCAAAAATGAACGGTGGGTTTTATCCGATCCGTCCAATAATCAATCCAAGCAATTAACCACCCCGCCAAATGTTTGCCACGCCAGGCTTTATCCACACAGAGTCCCTCTATTACACGGGAATCATGAATATAGCCTTTTTCGCCAAGAAGAATCAAACTCCCAACAGATCTGTTTGGATTCTCGGATTCACCAACCGCTGGCCGGCTAACAATCGTTCCCACGAGTGTATTGTTGTGAAATACTCCTAGAACATAATTTTTGGGCGAGGAGAGAACTGTTTGAACCCAGGATTCCTCGGCATCCAACCACCAATCGGCGCCTCTGTATTGCGCCCTCCAAAAAGCCGCAACTTGTGTAGTGTGTTCAGTTGTTAAACGAATCGGCGAGGACAAGGGTGGTAACGGTGGGGGCTGAGTCCGTCTCTGCCGCCGTAAAATACGCGGTTCACGATCCCAGAATCGCGCCACATCCATCATACTGGGTCCAGCCGTTTCCGACGAATGCCAAAATTGACTATACATTCTACACCGTGTACAATATATAGATCATGTGTTTTAGACCCGGTTAACGAATAAAGCAGAATAAGTACTGATATTCGTATCCGATTGCCATTAAGTCAATGTATTCCTTGTATTTGAAGCCACAGGATTCCACCTCCGCCACAATCTGTGCCATGGTGGGCATACGAAGTGTATGAACCTGTTTGCGCCGTTTGCCTCCTTTAAATGTAAACACCTCCGTAAATTCACCCAGGGAATCTTTGTGAGAGAAATTGGCATCGTAATCAAATTTATCAAAAGCCACACGACTCCGGGTTATACGATCTTTGGCATATTTCTGTACGGAAAAAGCAACAAATGGACTGGCGGATTCCAAAATGGGATCAAACTTATCACGATTCACAACGTGAATTACTAGGCCACCACCTGTTTGGAGCCAGGAGTGAATGTTTTTCAGAGCCACTGTGCGATCACGGAGATAGTAATACGTGAAATAGTACATTGTGGCGAGCGTGAATTCACCGGCGGCAAATTGGCCAATAATTTCAGCATTTCCTTCCCGCAAATCGGCCTTCGGAAACAGTTTCCGACCCCGTTCAATCATAGCTTCTGATTTATCAAATCCCACAGCTTTCCCAACATTCGCTTTACGGAATAATTCAACCTGATTCCCTGTCCCGCACCCAACATCCAGTACCAGAATAGATTTATTTTCAGGTCGGTATTTCTTGGCCCAGGCCAGCGTTAAATTCACCTCGGCATCGTGGCGTTGTTCACCGTCCACGATTTTATCATAAATCTTGGCATAAAACTCATCAAAGAGAAGATCGTTCCCCAGAATTGTGGTATTCGTGTCGGGTTCATCGCCATCCGGATTACTGAATCCTTCCACATCCTCATCGCCAATTTCCGTTTCGCGCCATTTTTTCAGAGACCATTTGGCGTACAAATAATTGGCCACTAAAAAGGCCAAAAGCACAACTAATCCAATCTGAAATATATCCAGTGGTTCCATTCCCTCTGATTCTATCAAGTATTTTAGGAAGTTCAGATCAAACATGTTTGGAACTTGGCGAATTCAGAATCGGACATTGTCTGAATCTTTCGGATCATTTCTTCCTTTGAAATTCTCCGTGATGGCGGTTCTTCATTAAAAACTCCCACAAAAGAACTTCTCCGCGAGGGAATTGAAAAAGTGGATGCTGTAGAGGCCATGGAAGATACAGGTGATCTGGCGGCCTGCGTTGTCTGTGGAGTGTGTGGAATTCCGTTCACGGATTGAACCCTGTTTTTATTTGCCCGTCTAGTAAACTGATTCATAAACTGTTTGGATTGTTCCATATTTATTTTTTTGTTTGAAGTCTGAACAGTCTGCGGTTTAATAGTTTCATACTGAATATTTACCTCTTGAAGATTGTTTCCACCTCTTTGTTGTCGTTTTTGCTGACGTTTGCGTAGATTTTTCCGCGTAGGCATTTCTATTATTCTATCCATTTAAAAATATTCAAATATCAAAAAACAGCAGTGTATAAACAAAATGGCAACAGCAACAGAATCCACAGCAGCCAAACATTCACTCTGTGGATATTCCTGGGGTGATCTCACAAGTGCTCTTCTGAAAAATATTGCTGCCGGAAACATGGTAAGGGCTCAACGCTGGGCCGCTGAATTTATTTGTTCTGAATCCGGTCTCGGTCGCCTTGAAGCCGTACTTTTTCATGCCTGGGCTCTGTATGTTGGACCTCAACAAGCCCCCGGTTGGCCTTTAGCCTGGCTCAAAAGTATCCAACACATTCGCAGTCTCTGGGCAAAAAGTGGTGGAGACATACGCACAGTTCGCAATACACCTTCTGTGCGCCAATCCGCCGCCGAGGCTGTGGCCTGGCTAGTTCTCACCACCAAAAAACCGCTCCCCACACTTCCAAAACCTGAAGATTGTTTTCGGGAATCTGAGGCCATGCGCATCCGTCTGAAGAATGGCGGTGGGGCCGGTGACCAGGCATCCGTAAAACGTGTCTGGGTTCCAAACAGTGATGGTCATGATCTGAAAACTATTGGCAATGAATTTGAAGCGGCACTTCGGGGCAACCAACAGAATCGCATGCTTTTCTGGATTGTCTGGCTCTGTACTCTGGATTCCCAGAAGGATTGTCCCTCCATTAAAGATCGTGCTCCCGCTGAAGTGACGGGAAAACAACGAAAAAGTGTGCTCTGGTTTCTGGGTGCTGTGATAGATGATCTGATGCGAGAAATGCGTATGTGTGAAAGCCCCGAGATTCAGGCCATTTTTGAACTCCTTGGTATTACCTGGATGAAACTGGCGCCGCGAGGGCGTCGTGATGTTCTCGCCTCTTTATCCGTCGGATTACAGGAACGGTCTGCCAAACTCCTAACATATCCTCCTCCGCCTCCTAGACCCCAAGCCGGTATTCAGTCCGCTATGGCAGATATTGATAAGATCTATGCCGAAATTGCCGCTGAGGCGAAACGATTTATTGCCGAAATGCCGCAGATTACTGGCTTGACAGCCGAGGCCGCCGCCGCTGCCGCTGAAGCCGCTCGTCTGGCTCTGATGAAACGCACCTTACCGAATTCCATGGATAAACTTGCCATTGCGTATAGTGCTGTGCCAGGATTTTTGCCGAAGAATTAGGTAGGAATGAAATACACGATGAAAGGCGGAGACGCTTTTGCCCTGAACCCTTTATTTCAACAAATGAAGGGTTCAGTTGTCGGATTGTATCAAGCAATTCAGAATAAAGTCAGAAATCCTGAGCCTTCCTCAGAAGGCAAAAGTGGCACCTATTTACTCTGGTTTATCATTATTGCCACCCTTGTTCTCATATCCCTTCTTGGTTGGTACTTTAGTGTGAAGAATCGTCTGGAAACACCGGATAATGTTCGGACCCATGCCTATGACTATCTTCAGTCGGCCGACAAAGTGGGATCCTATTCCACCAGAGTAGGGCAACGTAAATCCTTAGTAGACTACCTATCCACCCTAAAGGCGGGAGGTGTTCCGGCTTCCCACATGGCTCTGACAAATTTCTATTTTTCCACGGTCAATGCTGCCGGTCTTTTTTATCCGCAGGCCGATGGTGTAGTCAGTCCAGATGCTGCCAAACTCGCCGTTCAGGCAGGCGCCCGTGCCTTTATATTTGATATTTGGCCAGATCTACGTTCCGGTGCTGACTTTATGCCCGTACTTCACGTTGTAGAATCACCGTCGCAGTGGCGTCGGATTACTCTGAACTCCATGCCATTCAATACAGTTCTGAATACTATTATTGGGACCGTGTTTGGAAGCGGATTTAATCCGGCAATTCGTGGTGGATCCTCGGATGTTGTGATCCTGTATTTACGATTCCGTGGCACTCCTCGGCCAGCCACATTTCAAGGGGCGGCCGCTGCTTTGCGAGATGCTATGGAACAGTATCGTCTAGATTCGTCATTCTATGCCTGTAGGGGTCAGAACCGACTCTTCAGAACACCCATTACGGAGTTTTTCAGTAAAGTCATCGTTACTAGCAATGTGAGGGCCGAGGGAACTCTTTTGGAAGAGTACATAAATTCCGTTCAGAAAGGACCTGTGCCAGATACTGCAGAATGGTCCCCACGATCCGTGACCAATCTGACGCTAGCCATGGAACAGGAAAACAAACCTCTCATTCAGCAAACTCTGACATTCTCTGCTCCTCTGCCGGAAGAAAAAGAGGCCATGACAAATTCCTGGGATTGGAAGAAGGCGCAGGCACTCGGAATTCATTCTGCCGGTCTGAATTTCTTTGAACCCTCTGATCAATTGACTGAATATCTGGCGCCAGACATGTTTGGAGTCTATAGTTACAAAATGAAGCCCGAATCTCTCCGATTTACTATTCAGATGATAGCACGACCTGGTGAACCACCGGATCCAGGATACGGTTCTGGACCCACATCAGGTACTGCTAAGACCCCCGATCCAATTCGCGGTATCTAGTAGAGATGTCCAATTACAATTTGGATAAAGCTGTTGAGGTGATTGAACGTGCTGTAGAGGAGGCAGAAGAGTATCAGGCCCAGTTAGAACACAACAAAGAAAGTGTAAAACTGATTGATATTGTGGCAAAGTTCTTGAAACGACGGAAGCGTCTGTTGTACGGCGGATATGCCATTAACGCCCTGCTTCCCAAACAAAAACGTTTCTATGATCCCAAAAAGGAATTGCCCGATTTTGATTTCCTGTCACCGGATCCTCTGACAGATGTTGCCGAACTGATTCAGGATTTTATTGCCAAAGGATACAAGGATGTGGAACCGGCCTTTGGAATTCACGAAGGCACCTACAAAGTGTTCGTGAATTTTCAGGGTGTTGCGGACATCACCTTCTGTGAACCCGTTATTTACGAAACTCTTCAGAAAGAATCAATTCAAGTGGACTCCCTACATGTCTGTCCTCCTGATTATCTGCGTATGAATATGTATGTAGAACTCAGTCATCCCTCTGGTGATATTACTCGTTGGGCAAAGGTGTATAGGCGTCTTCTTCTGCTCAATGAAGCACGGCCTTTTAGGGGTCCTAAAGACTGTCACCGGACTGAATCAACAACTGAAGATCAAGATGTCACGCCCCTACAAAAGCGAAAGCTCTACGGTAAGTTCCTACATCAGATTCAGAAGAGTGGAGATATTTTGTTGGGAATTCAGGATAGCGAGGTGATCTTTGAAAATCCCAAACAAAGTTCTAGTGGGCGAATGAAAACTCTGAAACAGCGGATGGAAAGTGGACCATTTCTGACAATCTCTCTGAGTTCCGCGGCATCAGAGTCGGCCAAGGGACTTCAGAAGGCATGGAAGGAAGTGTTGGGAACCGGTATTTCTCTCCGAGAAGTCAATAAACTGGGAGAACTTCTGCCTGAACGTGTGGAACTCGTTTACAATGAAAGTCAGATTTTGGGTGTTGTGTTTCAGACAAGTGCCTGTCATGCTTATTATGATGTTAAGATTGGATCCAAACAGTACAAAGTTGGATCCATTGATACTTTACTGAATTTTTACTTTGCGTTCTTTTATGGAAAAGTGGAGTTCACCAATGCCCAAACATCCATCCTCTGTACTTGTCAGAAATTACTGGATCTGGCGTACCAGACTCGTGTAACTGGATCCAAGACCTGGCCCTTTCCAGCATTCGCCATCTCTTGTGTGGGATACCAGCCAACCTTGGCAGAACTGAAAAAGCAACATAGAGAGAGAGTTCGGCAAGAACGGCAAAAGAAGAAGGCAGAAATTGCCTTCCGTAAAACCGTTCGGGCAAAAATGTCTATTCGGTCAGCCAAGAAAACCAGAAAAGTCAAAAATACCAAAAAGACCAAACAGAAGTAAAGTTAAAAAAGTTTACTAAACGAATATGAACGTAGTCCATAGTCGTTTAGCCAATCTTGGGGATTTTGGAACATTCAGTAAAAAAATTCAATTTTTTCCAGAAGCCGCCTGGGCAAACTTTGGAGATTTTCTGGAAGATCCAGGACAATCCAGGGCATTTTTCCAAAAAGGAGCAGGCGATTCTGGCCTAAATGGCCAGAATTTCAATTTTTTCCAGAAGACCCTTCAAACTTTTCCATTTTTTGGGGGATTCTGAAAAGTTTTTGGGATTGGCCTGGCAAAAAAGGGGGTTTTTGGGGTGTTTTCTGGAAAAGTTCCAAAATGACCGGCTGGATTTTGGAACTTTTTTGGAACTTTTTGGAATTTTTCAAAAAAAAATCTAAAAAAGTTTTGGCCAGGCCAGACTAGAAAAGTTTTTGTAAAAAGTTTTTCCAAAAAGTTCCAAAATCTTCCAAAAGTTCCAAAGTGCACCCCTGGAATTCTGATCATTTTCTGAAAAAGACAAAAAAGGATCAGACCTTTTGGGACAAAAAGGAACTTTTTGACCCATGTTTGAAATGCAGACTGAATCCGGCGAGTCTAAACGCGCCTAGTCTGACCTCTACGACTTCGTTTACGATCACGGCGTTTACGACTTTTCTTTCCTCCATTTTTCTTTTCACCGTTTTTCTTTTCACTATTCTTATTTTCGCCATTTCCAAATAATGCTGCTTCTGCTTCAAAAATAGGTCCATAAACTCTCCAGAATTCTGCCTCTTCCTCTTCCGTCATTGGTTTTGCCTCTTCAGGAGGGGGTGAAGGAGGTGAAGGAGGAGAAGGTTGTTTAGCCAGAAACGAACGCAGAGCAAATCGTACGGAAGGAAGATCAATGAGGCCATTCTGAGTGTCATAGATCTTTCCTTTATTCAGAGCATCATAGATCTCTTGTATGGCGCCTAGGCCAATTCTGACATCAGGATCTTCCTTGTAGGCATTTACGTTGGGAGCATCAGACCATGTAGGAGCATCAAGATTTTCTTTTAACCGTTTCAGAGCATCACGCAGCTCTGATTCAGGATTCATAAGTTGCATATTGATCACTTTTGGCATAAAAATCTCACGCCGATCGTGTTCCTGTTCCAATTCTGTCATGGATGCAATTAGCCACCGTATGGGTCCCTCGGCCTTTTTCAGATCACGAAGTGTTAGCGGCATTGTTTCTATGTAGGGTTCTGAAAATCTTCGGGGACATACATTTATTCATCAAACACTTATGCGTACAGTCTACATACCAATAATATATTGACTATTCATACAATGGACCCAATTCGACTATTCTATGTATGGAGTCCAAAATACGAAATCTTTCATCATATACTTCGAAGTTCATTGTCTGAATCGCCCGATTTCATTGTTCAACCTATTTTTGTTCCGCAAGAAGTATTTGACCAAACATCTTACAGATCCAACAGTGATCATTTTCTGGATGGAAATAGTGTTAAATTAAATATACTTATTTCTATTTTACAAAAACATCCAGGCGAGACTATTCTTATAGTTGACGCCGATACCATTATTGAAAATCCTGAGTTTTTACGACTCTATTTAGAATCGTACAGGCAGTATGATATTGTATTTGCTAAATCATCATTAGAAAAGGAACGTGAACTTTCCATGGGATTTGGAATGGTACGAAGTACTCCAGACACAATTCAGTATTTCCAAGATAGTATTCAGATTATATCTTCCACAGGAAAAAATGATATGGATGTATTAAATGAAACAATTCAAACATTCAAGGGAACCTATGGCATGTTTACATTTCCTGAAATTATACAAACACAACATTACTCCAAATTTAAAGGTCAATACTACGCAATTCAACTCACATGTTCAAATCATAAAACCTATGAAGAGAATCTGTTTGAAAAGTTGGTGAGCGCTGCGTCATTAATAGATATCACTGAAATTGTTCCACTCATACCTATACGTGTGTTTAATGCTATGCTTGATTTTTATAGGGACCGTGATCCCTCACATTATTTACTGCGGATGGTCTAATCCACCTCATCCACCTTGGGTTCAGGAGTGGGTTCAGTTCCTGAAGCGGCAGCATACAGCTTCATCAGAATAGGACGAATGGTCTCTTCCCAACCCTTCTGCTTCTCCTTCACTTCCTCGGCGGATGCTGAGGAATTCTGTTCCAGCCATTCCAGACCTTCAGTGACAGCCTTTTCCACAGTGTCAATGTCATCGCTGCTCAGCTGGGACTTTACCTTCTCCTCACGAATGGAATTGCGGGCATTGTAGAGATAGGCCTCGGCACCGTTCTTGGCTTCCACGCGTTCCATAACCGCCTTATCCTCGGCTTCGTACTTCGCGGCTTCAGACACCATCCGCTCAATATCCTCCTTGCTACGAGATTTGTCATTCGTAATGGCAATCTTGTTGGACTTTCCGGTGGATTTCTCGGCAGCCGAGACTTCCAGAATACCATTTGCGTTAATATCGTAGGTCACCTCAATCTGTGGGACGCCACGGGGCATAGGAGGAATGCCGTTCAGATCAAATTCACCCATGAGCTCACAGTCGCGAGTCATAGCACGCTCGCCCTGAAAAATGCGAATCTTGACCTGTGTTTGATTATCCGCATATGTACTGAACACCTGGGACTTCTTTGTAGGAATTGTGGTATTCCGCTTAATCAGTGGAGTCATGATGCCACCGGCCGTCTCTATTCCAAGAGTGAGGGGTGTGACGTCGAGGAGGATGAGACCGTCAATCTTTTCTGAGGTCTCTCCACCCAGGATAGCTCCTTGAACTGCAGCACCGTAGGCCACGGCTTCGTCGGGATTGATGCTCTGGCAGAGTTCCTTACCGTTAAAAAAGTCTCGTAGCAGTTGCTGAATACGCGGAATGCGGGAAGAGCCACCCACCAGTACGACATCGTTTACTTTATCTTTGGCAATTTTTGAATCGCGGAGAACTTGCTCCACGGGCGCCATACACTTGCGGAACAGGGAATCGCAGAGTGACTCAAATTTAGCGCGAGTCAGAGTAATATTCAGATCCTGGCCATCGGCCAGGGAATCCACTTCCACAGTTGCCTGGGAAGAGGACGACAGAATGCGCTTGGCTTTCTCACAGGCCGTGCGTAGACGACGCAGAGCACGCGCATTGTCTTTAATGTCCACCTTGGACTTTTTGCGGAATTCCTCGGCAGCCCAATCCACTACCAGGTTGTCAAAATCTTCTCCCAATTATGTTATCGTAAGGCTCTTTATCCTTACTTCTTGTAGTTTCCCACAAGTTCAGACTATATCTTCAAGGGTCTTTTTAACCCTTGGAACCCATTCGTGCCCTTTTCTCCATGCGAATTAATCGTGTAGGATATTCAGAGTAGTCGTTGAACCTTCATCCCCTTTCGTAGGACGCTTGGCTGCGGATTTCCCATTTTGCCTCAAAGGCCATATTCGCCACATTTTTACCATATCACAGATAGTTACTCTGTGCCATCAACTCTGTTACCAGGCTGACTTGGTAGTGGATTGATTTTTAAGAATTCGGATACCATTTTTTGATGTTCTTCAATTAGACTTGGAATTATTTTTGCTCCTTTTGATAAATTTTCCTCAATATAACATGGTCGTAAATTTGACCAGTTGAAACACTTAGATTGTTCATCTTTATTTGATAATTCAAATGATTCACATGGTATTACATGGTCTATATGCCATTTATTGTAATTTTCCCATGATAATCCTTCTTTGAATTGATATTCCAACCACTTTTTCAAATAAGATATTGAACAGCCTAAGTATTCAATTGTTTTGTCAGTTTTTTTATAATTTATTGAGGATAATGCAGATGTTATTCTTGCTCTAAGACGATCTTTAATTCTTTTTTGCAACTTTTGACCTTGCCTTTTATACTTCGCTTTAATTTTTTCAGGATATTTAGACCTGTATCTTGCTTCATATTCTTTCTGTTTTTCTTTTGAAATTACAGAAGGTTTCCAGCAATCAATACATGTCTTAAAATATCCAGTAGTTGATTTTTTATTTGTGCGAAACATTGATGATGGTTTTGAATTATTGCACTTTATACAATATAGTTCTGTAATGTTTGCTGATGAAAATACTTTTTTCCTATTTGGAGTACGAACATCTTTATAACATTTCTTACAGTACTTATTCAATCCATCGGGCGAGTTGCTAAATTTGTTAAATTCGGATGCGTCTTTTACAAGATTACACAATTGGCAACATTTGCTTAGAGTTGTTACGACTGTAACTTTCTTCGCATTTCGTGCGTTTTGTGTTTGTTTTAGTCTGCATATGTGACATACGTTTCTATTATTTTCAAAAAGATCCGTATGTTTTTCTTCAGAGCATTTAATACAAGTCTTAAAATTGGACATTTATGGCATCCCTATTCTTTCAAAATAAAATCAATTTTGACGATTTTAGGGTGTCCCCGCAATTAGAGTTCTTTTACTTGAGCCTGAGAATAGTTAACCCAAGTGAGTATCGCCTGCAGTAGCACGAACCTCAAATACACCGTCATCCAGTGTTAGAAGTGAAACATCAAAAGTACCCATTGTGTTATCGCATTGGCTCTTTATCCAATGCCTCTCATAGTTTCCTATGAGTTCGGACTATATCTTATTCCCAACATATTATGTTAGGAATCCTGGCACTCGTGGATCGTTTTCCATGACTACATTGTAGTTGTAGGATACTTGATCTAGTCTCTGAACCTTCATCCTCTTTCGTAGGATGCTTGGCTGCGGATTGCCCAATCCTTTTCTTTTTTACCATCCCGCAACTTATTACAGTGCGCCCCAAACTCCATTACTGGGCTTGGTTGGTAGAAAAGGCTCTTAGGGGTTTCCCGTCAATTCACCAGGTTTTGTTTATACTCGGAAGCAGATTACTGTTTACCACCGAGATCAAAAATCAGTACGTTACGTTCACCAGCGCTCTTCTTATCTAAACCATACGCCAGAGCAGCAGCAGTTGGCTCATTAATAATGCGCACAATGTTCAGACCCGCAATTACACCGGCATCTTTCGTTGCCTGGCGCTGCGAATCATTAAAATAGGCGGGTACCGTGACTACCGCGTCCTTTACAGGAACACCGAGGTACGACTCAGCGATGCTCTTCATTTTCTGAAGCACCATCGCAGACACCTCCTCTGGATAAAATTGCTTGAGACCATCCTTGGTATCCACTTCAATCTTCGGTCGTCCCTTGCCATCATCCATCACACCAAAAGGAAAATGTTTCATGTCTTTCTGAAGTTGCGGGTCTGAAGTGGAACGTCCAATCATACGTTTAGCATCAAAGATCGTGGATTTAGGAAAGGCAGATGCCGCGGCCTTCGCGGCATCGCCAATCAGACGCTCTGAATCCGTAAAACTAACCATAGATGGAACAGTACGTGCTCCGGTATCGCTGGCAATAATTTCCACGCGGTCATTTTGCCAAACGCCTACACAGGAGTAAGTAGTACCTAGATCAATGCCAATAATCGGTGATTTTGTCATGTTGGATATGTGGGGATGCTTCTGAATACTGAATAGCGCTGAATCTTTAAGTCATTTTACTGAATAGTGGAATCTATATAGTAAAATTGAAAAATTACCAAAATTATTGGGTTTTCTTTATAGCCGTAAAAGCGGAGCCAGCACCTACAGGTTGTGGTTCCACTTCTCCAGCTTTTACGGGTTTAAAGACACCGGAATCCTGTGCTGTTCGTTCTGCCATCATCTGTTTCAGACGATCTTCTAGTTCTTTGTTGGAATTAGTCTCTTCCTTACAATAGCCGGAACCGGCAAACCGATTACGATTCAGAGGACAGGACATCTTGACCTAAATTACTTACATGAATTGTAAGCTATCAGTTTAGACCGCTAAAAACAAAAAGGTTTAAGGGTATAGCAGTAAGAAAAACTAAGTAATTTAATTTCGTGTCCATTTACAACAAATGGCAAATCAGAAACACCTAATCACGTTTGAAATTCAGGAAGGAGATCAATTCAGAATACGAAGTGTTTTATCGGCATCGCCTATAGCCCAGGAAGACGCCATATTTTATTATCATTATTTACTGGGATTTCAGAATTATTCAGTAAAAGTTCATAGCCGCTTGGTTCCTGAATCGTTTACAATCAGTTTGTTGGGAGCCCAGGTTTCTGACATTCCTGTCCATTTTCCGGCCCATGATTTGGAAACAGATCAGGCGGGAGTTCAGAAGTATTTTACACTCATGGAACGAGTGTGTGAAATGGAGAGAATGCGTGCGGAATATGGAATCGGTTCTATTGCTACCCAAACATCCCAAACACAAACAACTTCCGATACAACAGCACCCTTGGAATCCAAGACAAAATACAAGTCGTGGGTGGAAGAAATTCTGAAAGTTCTGAATTCTTCGCTTTCCCAAGAGGAAATTGAATCCGATGACCAGGATAAATCCTTTGCCTGGATGATTACACCTGTTCTGAAAGAAGTGCGTGATATCCGAGGATCTCGTATCGTTACGGATGAGAGGATTGGCAAAGAATGGGCGAATAAACTCGGCACGGAACTCTATCCTGACATTGTGGTAAATCGCCGGTTTTCCACCGTTGATTGGAAATTCCAACATCCCTCCTCGGATGCCTTGGCGAAACAGGCAATTTTGTGGTATTTGGAAGCACAATTGTTGGGAGATCCGGCCTATCCTGGAATCAGCCAATGGATTCTTCAGGCGGATCAGGAATTGGCGGCAGTTCTGACACCCTTCAAAAATGTCGGTGCGCAACAACAATTTTCCCGCGTAAATCCGATACCCCAGACAAAGAATAAACTTCTACCGACGACCGAGATTCTCACACGGTTGGAGGGTGATCATATTCTTTCCTCTCTGACAAATGAGGGTGTTGTGACACTCAAGGCGGAGTTGTGGGAACGCTATATTCGCCATGTTTTCCGAGCCTACGGAATTGCCACGAATGTAATTGATAGTTGTTGGGGTTCAGTTCAGGAAACCATTCAGATTTGGTGTCGCGGATCAATGGGAATCTGTGCCCAAAAATCGGCACTCATTCCGGCCTGGCAAACTTGGTGGGAAGTGTTGGTAATGTCGGCACCATCACAGGAACGATTCCAACTCTTTATCCATACATTGGATCTCCATGATCCAATTCTGTGTTTGAACTATACTACATCACAACGATACGATATTGGCGCTGAATGGGTGAAGGTATGTGTTGCCGCGGAATTTATTTCAGATGGTGAAACACGTCTTCAAACCGCCGTAGTTCATAGCACTATTCGCAATTGGTGCATAAAATATATACCAATTCTTGACAATGTATTTAAATCCTCCAATCTTGGTCCCGTACTAACAGTATTGGGATATGTAAACTATCGTTGCAAAAAAGGACGCATGGTTGTGGGTCTCCGATTCAAAGATCAGACTCAGGAAAAAATGTCAGGGGAAGAGGGACCATCCGTTCTCTCTTATTTTTCAGAACCGGCAAAAGGAAACGGCCTGGCGCTTCTGGCAAAAGACGAAATTCATTTAGGGTCGCTTTGATCAGCTTGCGGCGGATTTGAACTCCACATAGGAACATTCTTTTCCGGTTTTGGGACAGATGTAGGTACATACAGGTTGATCAGTTTTTGGATTGTCAGGATGACGACATGTGGGTTGTTTACGGAGGTTCCTGGAAAAAATGGAATCAATCGCTACCATACATGCCGTATCTGTTTCTCCACAGGTACTCATAGCCTCATTCATGCGTTTGCGTCGTTGTTTTTTGAGCTCTTCGGTAAATCCAGCCCCTGAGGGACATTTCAGATAGGTTCCACGATCAAAAGAATATTCCGTAGGCTGGTCGGCACAGCAATATACACCGGCATCGGTTCCATACTCAAACATATAAGCAGGACAGGAACCTTGTTGGGGTTTAGGTGCTTGAACAAGATCCGTTTGACTGGGTTGTCCATCCGCAATGCGTGTAACTTTTCCCCGTAAAGTTACATATTCAGATTTTGTTTTTCCAAATTCTGATTTTGTTTTAGAAAGAAAAGATACTAGAGTCTCCGCTTTACCGATTACTGAATCGGCCTCTTTCAGAAGAACATCACCAGTCAGAACTTGAATAGCATTACCTGTTTGAGATTCAAAGCCTTCTGTTTGTGTTTTAGCACTTTCCATGGCAGCATTTCCTTTTTTGGTTAAATGAAGAACAAATGCCATCGTTTTCTGAATCTGATCACATTGTTTTCTGAGTTTGGCTTCTTTTTCCAGATAAATACGAAGTTCAGACAGGATGTTGCGAAGCTCCTCTTCCTTCTCTTCTTTTTCAAAATCAGGATTCTGAAAACATTCCAGAAGGCCAGGAAACGGTTCTTTCTCTCTGGCATATTTCTTCTCAGCCAAGGCTCTTTGGCGATCGTCTTGGGCTTTCAGACGTTCAGGAGAAAGTTTCAGATCCTTACATTCCTCCTCGTTCCCTTTGCTGGAAATACATGCATTATATTCGGGCCCTTGTTGTCCCGGTGTAGTATTTGCATCTATAAAATTCTGTTCTGTTTCTTTCAGAAGACGACAGGATTCAGATATCATTTCATCCACATCATCAGCAGATGTTTGAAGCTTTTCCAGGAGTGAATTACCTTTTCGGATTCTCTGAAGAATGGTGACCTCTGAATTTCCTACCTCAGAAACAAATGGTTCATACGTTGCTGTAGCAAGATCAATTGCTGAGTCACAGGGTTTACTGTTTTCAGCACGAGCCGAAAGTAAGTTCAGAATCACTAGGACCAGAAAACAAAATACCAGAATCAGAACAATAAGACTCTTAAACTGAAGCAAGAATTGCGCGATCGGTATGTTGGAAGCCTCGGGAAAAAAGGAATCCAGAAAAAGAACACCAACCGTTAAACCGAGCAGAAAAATACTTATTGAAAAAAAACCTAGTTTACTGCCAACGTTATATAAAATGGAAACCAGGGAATATACAATAGCTATGGTAGCAATGAATGCTCCTATAGCATAGAACACCGTATTCATCGTGTCTCGTAAACTCTATTAAGGATTTGGTAATTAACTATAGTAGGAGTAAGATACTGTAGGAAATGCCGGCCTGTCGTTTTTATAAATACACGCGTCCGGCTATAAGTACATGCCCTGTGGTTCCTTGTACTCAAACGGAAACACCGGATCGACCGTATTCTGAATTGGTAGCAGTTCCCGAATCAGTCAGAATGGAGAGGATGAGATGTAGGGAATATACAGTTTCCACAGGAGAATCCACAAATCCTTGTATCAGTAACCCGGGAACTCGAATTCAAACAACATCTTCCGCTCCTGTGAGTAATCTTACGGTTTCAGGTTCCGAATATGTCGCACAACTCAGAAGTCAGACTGTGTACGCTGCCACAAACCCGGCAAATCCAGTAACACGATTTGAACAATATTTCAGACCCTTGCCACCTCAGCCGGCGGATTTAGTAATGGGTCCTGAACGGCTACCGAATAAGGATCCAATTACACCCGATAGACCTTGTGTAGGATTCAGTCGTTATCAAGGTTCCACACCGGGTGTAAATTAAATATATTATCTGCGTTTAGAAACATAGAATGGGTGTAACAATTCGTGATGCAAGCCTTTCCACACAGAGACGCAGACAACTTGCCTTGTATGCCTGGAGACTGTCAGATCAGTATCCTCAGAATCCCCAGTCCATCCGTCCAGAACAAGCGAACAGCTACGGCTTCAAACAGGCGGGTCCCACGGGTGATGTGGCCACCCAGGCACGTCTGGGTGCTGCCCTGGTCGGTCAGACTCCTGGTGCCTCCTGTCCTTGCACCGGCGTAACTCTCCAGGGATATGACAAAAAGAGCCCTGCTTGCTAAGACTAATAATCACAGTTCCATAGTATAATCAGTATTAGAATGTTTGTACTATGGTAAATAATTTAGGTTTATTCGGGTTTTAGGGAAGTTCGGCAAACCCAAAAATAGGTGAGACCGTGTGCAACTTGGACGAGTGTAATCAGAGCCAGACCCACAACTGCCATCATATTCATCTTCTTCCAGGAAGTAATCAGGATCATAAAAGCTCCAATAATCGTCAGAAGTACGGAAAGATAATAAACCCAGCACCAACTGTATGCCCAAGACGCCGGTGTATCAACGGAATCAAACATGGTTTCTACTCAGTGTTTTAAAAATATTTAATGAATAGAATGGAAACACTTGTTCAAAAGTTTCTGGAAGAAAATGAGGGAAAACAAAAAGTAATTCTCCTGGGTGAGGATCATGGTGGCAGTTATGATATTGCAGAATTGTTTGAAAATGTGGGTAAGCAATTAACCGTTGTACGAAAACTTCATACTATTGGCAAACCTTTTGTAATATATCATGAAATGCCATTTGACCTATTTGAAAGGCTTACAAATAAATTTACGGCGTATTATCTTAGAAATGAAGCTCATCGTATGAATATACCATTTAAAACTTCCCGAATTACATATGAATGTCGTGCTGAAAAAGGTTCTTGCGACGATTTATACGCAACAAATATATTATCCCATACGTCAGAAATTACTGTGGCAGTGTTGGGGCTTCTACATGCTGCTGATATGGTTTTTTCTGACGATATATCTGTTTTACGAATAAATTGTTGCAGTCAGGCCAAGACAAATTTTGCTTTGCGTGAAACAAGGCGTTATGGACGTTCAAATACTGCCACTAGTATTGAAACGAAGTTACCATACATAAATGATTCAAATGCCGTACAAATAGGTAAAGAAATTGTTATAGAAGAATACTTACCTGCCTTTGAAAAGCGAAGTGCTGAAGCATCAACCAAAAATAATAAATCATTAGGAAGTTTTAAACCTATATGGATAAAAAATTCTTATGGCAATTGGGTTGCTAAATGTCCTATATGTGGAAATATATCGGGAACAGCTATACAATATCTTACACACAAGCGTGACTGTCCAAATAAAGGTAAATCTGTGGATGTATCTGAAAAACCGACTGCAGGAGGTAAACGCAAGACTAAGAAAAATAGAAGGCTGCGAAAAAAACGATATACAATAAGGTAACCTACGGTTCCGCCATCACTTCGTAGCCCCTTTAACCCTTCCCTTTTTATTACTGAAATTTATAATTACAGTAACAAAAAATATATTGTTTAGTGCTACACAGATTTGAACTGTGATTACAGGATTCAAAGTCCTGGGTCCTAACCTGGTTGGACGATAGCACTGGGTTTGTTGTTCACTTTGTAAACAACGTATGCCTCCTGTGAGAATCGAACTCACGACCTTCTGTTCCCTAGAACAGAAGGTCGAGTATACACTTGTATACGACCTTCTGTTTACAAGACAGACGCAATACCACTATGCTAAGGAGGCAGGGATCCAGAAAGAGCACCTGACCCTTTCCTTCACACTTACTCTGGAGACATTTCTTTAGGCCTTCAAACGCAATAAAAAAAGAGGAAGAGGAATATGTTTGAAATTTGGATTAAGCCTTAGGAACCACCTTCTTTACGAGTGGCTTCTTTACAGCGGGTTTGGGTACAGGCTTTGCCTCAACCACCTCATCCTCCTCTACCTCCGTCTCAGTAGGAGTAGGAGCAGGTGCCACAACTTTGGCAACGGGCTTCGGCTTCACTTGTGCCAGTACATCGTCTTCATCGTCAGAGGCAACCATGTTGGAAACAGGAGCCTTCTTCACAGCCGGCTTAGGTGCCTCCTCCTCGTCATCGTCTTGGATAGCGCAACCAGGCTCAAATCCCTCGGCACCGACATCCACACGTGCCTGGAAGAGCTTCCAGGTGGCACCAAAGCCCTTATCGGTAATCCAAATACCGGTACACTCCAGAATAGGAGTGATCTCGCAACCACGCTTCAGTACATCAATGGGAGTCAGACCCTCAATCAGGCGCTTCTCCTTATCGTATAGCTCGGCATCAAAAGTACCAGTCTTGTTGTTCTTCTTCAGAGCAACACCGTGAGTAGGAGGATAAGGCTTCAGATTGCCCTCCTTATCCTTGGCATATTTGATGCTGGGAGTAAACTTGTCAACAACAATATCACGGGCCATACCAGGCTTTTTAAACCAAGGACCGGACTTCTCCTGGGCATGGTCAATGATAAAGTTGTCAAAGTCCTCCAGAGCCTTGTAGAAGGCCGCGACCTTAGGATTAGTATCCTTGTCACGGAAAGAAAGCTGGACCTTGTATTTCTGGTTTCCCTGGTAATCACCGGCATCCATGGGAATAGGCATCTTAGGTGCCTGGATACGCAGCTTCTTACCATTGTAGTTCACGTAGGCCTGGCTAGAACCATTGTCTAGTTTCTTGGCCTCGCTGATGGTGAGGTTGGCGACAGAAAAGTTAATAGGCTGAACAACGGACATTGTAGGACAATAAAAGGACGATGCTCTTTATCCACTCCGTATTATATGTCTCAATTTTCTTCCCTTTTTCATGAAAAAACCGCAAATTTTACCGTTTTTTCATTACTCTGACGTATTCTGAATTGACTTAAAACCACTCTGACTATCCGATTTGTTTGACATTGACAATAAACGAAGGAATCAGAGGACCGTAGGACGGTGCTGAAATTGTGGAAAACGCAGCCAATGGACCACTCGCCTGACAATGAAACTGAACTTGATCACCGGAATTCAGTTGGAGGATGTAGGAAACTTGGGGAACACTATTCAGAATGTTTGGATTCACTTCAATCAGTCGGTTTGTACCGGCAATTGCTGCACCATTTCTGACGAGCCAAATGTACACATAGACACTGGAACTTGCCGAGGAACTCAGAGCAATTTGTGCCGAGTAGCTGAGTTCATAATAAGCAGTTGTAGGGAATGTGATAATCGGCTGATCAGGAATCATAGATAGACCACGGAGTACAGGAAATTCATCCAGTGTAATTTGCGTAGATAAGAGATAAGAAATGTTTTGAGTATCTTTGGAGTACATGGACCCAATGATTGTGGTATCCAGTGTGTTTGGACCCGTGGGTCCAGTGACACCTGTAGGACCTGTAGGACCCGTCATTCCTGTAGGACCAGTTGGACCAGTTGGACCAGTTGGACCACTTACAGTCGTATTGTAGGTAATCTCTTTCGTCGTGGAGTTGTAAAAAAGGTAGCCAGTTGTTTGGGTGTCATTCAGACGAATAGGATCCACGTATAAAGATTGCTGAAGGGAATCCAACTGAACGCCACTAGCATTCAGTATTATACTGTTTGCTCTTTGTGAACTTACACCTGCCAGATTTCCTACAGCAATAGCATTTGTGCCTTGATTGCTTCTACCAGCCCGTGTTCCTATAGCAACTGCATTGGCGAGTTGCGTACTTTGACCAGCTCCATCACCCAAAGCAATGGATTGGGAGGCCTGCTGATTGGATCCGGCATAATTTCCAATGGCGATAGAGTTAGAATTTTGATTTACTCTACCAGCATATGTTCCAATGGCAATAGATTGATTTGACTGATTTTCTCTAGCAGCGTCTAATCCTATTGCTATGGAATAGTCTTTTTGTGCATATCTGCCCGCCGAAGCACCAATCGCTACCGAAAAAATTCCTTGAGAAGATTCAGCTGTAACATTAAAATTAAGTTCATCAGCACCCCCAATTGCAATAGAATGTTGTCCTTGATTACATCTACCTGAACGAAATCCGATAGAAATAGCGGATGGTTGTTGATTACTCATACCACTTGAATTTCCAATGGCTATAGCAAATTTACCTTGATTTGAATATCCACTTGTATATCCGATTGCTACTGAATTTTCGGATTGATAATATGTTCCGGCACCGGCACCAATAGACAGAGAGTAATCTCTTTGTGTATATCTACCGGCACCTGCTCCGATTGCTACAGCATATTGAGATTGCGATGATTCACCACTGCCTCCAAACACAGTGTCTCCACCAATACTAATTGTACCAACACTTTGATTATTTGATCCAGCACTATATCCTATTGCTACGGAATAATTGCTTTGATTGTTTACACCACACAAACTACCAATTGCTATAGCACTTATACGCTGATTGTTGGAACCTGCTGCTGCGCCTATAGCAATGGAATAATCTGCTTGAGTTATTCGTCCTGCACCGGCTCCTATTGCTATAGTATACTGTCCTTGTGTGCTCTGGCCAGCGGCACCATATGCTGTATCTCCACCAATCGCGATAGCAGCGGATCCCTGATTACTTTGAGCGGCAGAAAATCCGAGAGCAATAGAATAATTTGATTGTGTATTCTGACCAGCAAATGATCCAATTGCTATAGAATTGTTACTTTGTGTATTCTGACCAGCAAATGATCCAATTGCTATAGAATTGTTACGCTGCGTATTACTACCGGCTCCTGTTCCAATAGCAATGGAATAATCTGTTTGAACTTTTTGACCAGCACCAGCACCAATGGCAATAGCGTACTGACCTTGTGTACTCTGACCGGCAGCACCATATACTATATCTCCACCAATTGCAATAGCAGCGGATCCTTGATTACTTTGCGCAGCAGAAAATCCGAGAGCAATAGAATAATTTGATTGAGTATTCTGGCCAGCGTAAGTACCAATTGCGATTGAATTATCGCGTTGTGTATTACTACCGGCTCCTGTTCCAATCGCAATGGAATAGTCTGTTTGAACTTTTTGACCAGCACCAGCACCAATGGCTATTGAATACTGACCTTGAGTACTTTGACCAGGAGAGCCGAAAGCTGAACTTCCACCAATTGCAATTGCGGAAAGTCCTTGATTACATTGACCAGCCAAAGCACCAATCGCAATACTGTTTGTACCTTGATTACTTTGTCCGGCATTACTTCCTACAGCGATTGCTTTCGTTTGTTGCGTGCTTTGTCCTGCCGCTTCTCCTATAGCAATTGCGGATTGTCCTTGAACATTGCTGGCAGCATTCCATCCAATAGCGATAGAACGTTGACCTTGTGAAAAATATGCGCTTGCTGTGCCAATTCCGATTGCATTTGTTCCCTGGTTTGAAAATCCTGAATTTGTACCTATAGCTATTGAATTTTGACCACTTGGAGCAATACCACCAATATATCCGGCATTAAATCCTATAGCAATAGCACCAACTTGTTGACTACTATATCCTGAATTAGTTCCTAAAGCAATAGTATTTATAGCAGTTCCCTGAAACCCAGCATTAATACCTATAGAAATTGACGATGCTGCCGTTTTATTTCCTGAAAATAAACCAATTGCTATACTATTAACACCTTGACTACTAGTTGCTGAACTGGTACCGATAGCAATACTATTTGTACCTTGATTTAGATAACCTGCGTTTGATCCAATAGCAATTGTTGTTGGATTTAGTCCAACAACATTACAGAATCCAGCATATGGGCCAATTGAAATAGAACCAGATCCTCTTCCTGTTCTAGCACTAAATGGTCCTATAGCAGTAGCAGAATCCCGAAGATTATTACGTCCAGCTTCTGTACCAATTGCTATACTATTTGTACTTATATTGTTACATCCTGCTGAAGAACCAATAGCTATACTATTTGTATTTTGACTTGTATTGCCAGCATTAGATCCTATTGCTACACTGTTTGAACCTTGTGAAAACCTACCTGCACCTGTTCCAATTGCTACGGCTGAAGTTTGTTGTGAATCTGAACCAGCACTAGCTCCTATAGCAATTGTTAAATTCTGTTGATTCTGATTACCAGCAGAAATACCAATTGCTATTGCTACAGTACTTTGATTTACTTGCGCTGAATAACTTCCAATTGCTATTGCTGAATCCTGTTGATTACTCATTCCAGCCCAATAGCCTAATGAAATACCATATGCCGCTTGATTACTATATCCAGAATATTGTCCCATAGCAATAGTATAGGATGATTGATTATATCTTCCTGAATATTCACCAATAGAAATAGCGGAATAATCCTGTGTTGACTGAGCAGCAAGAGTACCAATTGCTATGGAATTTCCTTTTTGATTTTTTTGACCAGCAAAATATCCTATTGCTACAGAATTAGCAAACTGAGAATCTGAACCAGCTGCTGTTCCAATCGCTATGGCATTTTGTCCTTGTGAAGATCGGCCTGCTGCTCCTTCTAATCCAGATATGCTACCAATGGCTATGGCATTTTGTCCTTGATTGCTTTGACCAGAAAAAGATCCAATTGCTATAGCATTTGCTCCTTGTGATGAAATTCCAGACATAGTTCCAATTGATATAGCAAAGGGTTGCTGATTGCTTGTTCCTGAATTTGATCCAATCGCAATAGCATTAATACTTTGACTACTTTGACCAGCTTGACTACCAATTGCTATAGCTGACTCTGATTGATTAAATAATCCTGCTTGATATCCAATTGATATGGCATTTCTCAGTTGATTCATAGATCCTGAATCTTGACCAATAGCAATTGCTTTTTCCTGCTGATTTGAATATCCAGCATATCCACCAATCGATATGGCTGATGTTTGTTGAGTAATTAATCCTGCCCAGTCACCAATTGCTATAGCATAATTCTGTTGAGTTGAATAACCGGCTTGATATCCTATAGCAATGGCGTTACTTTGTTGACTAATTCCTCCAGCAGTATATCCAATTGCTACTGAATATCCAACTGAACCTGTTTGGCCCGCTCCGGATCCCAAAACAACATTCGTACTTGCTACGGCATAATTGGATCCGTTCCAGAATAAATAACTGCCATAGGAAGTTCCATCAGGAATCACAGTTGCACTATCATATCCCACAGTAGATGCTCCTATTAAAAGACCCTTGCCCGTACTGAACCAAATAGTGGTATTATATAAAGAATCAGAAGGATTCAGAGGATGAGATGTTTGAGATGCGAAGGCTACACCGGTGGGATCAATCATGCCTGTCACATTCAGTTTTCCATCAATCACAAATTCACCGGTTCCTGTGCTCACAAAAAATGCCGAGGAGCCAGTAAATCCACCGGCTGTATCTTTATAGAGAATGGCGTTTGTGGGAATTCCATTCAGATTGGGTGTGCTACCGGTGGGACCCTGAATACCTGTAGGCCCCGTTTCCCCCTTAAACCCAGTAGAACCCTGTACTCCTGTAGGACCTTGAAGACCCGTTGGACCTGTGGCTCCCGTGGAACCAATGGCTCCTGTATTTCCCGTAAATCCCTTCAAATTCAGTTCAAAGGTCCATGGATTGGAAGTGTATGTCCATATGGATCCAGGTAAATTATAATCAGTCGCTGCTAACTTAGTTCCGTCTGAAGAAGAACTTATAGATTGCCAATTTCTTGAACCTGCAACTGTTTGTTGGACCCAAGATACTCCTGAATCTGTACTTATATAGATATATTCGCTTGAGGCAATAGCGGCTATGTTAGTAAAATCTGAAGAACAGATGACGGATGTCCAATTTCTGGAACCTGCTGCTGTTTGTTGGATCCATGTTGCTCCTAAATCAGTACTTGTGTAAATATAACTGGCATTCGTTACAGCAACAATTTTGCTTCCGTCTGATGAGCAGGCAACAGACGTCCATTGTTTGGTACCTAACAATGTTGCGCGTTGTGTCCATGTAGCACCAGAATCTGTGCTTGTGTAAATATAGTTACCTGTTGCTACAACAACTAATTTTGTTCCATCAGAGGAGGATGCTATCCCTGTTAATAAACTTCCTAAGGATGGAACTGAAACTGACCAGTTAGTTCCTGAATCACTGCTTGTAAATACTTTATCTGCACCACCCACAATTGCTACTTTAGTACCGTCAGCAGAACAGGTTACGGATTTTGCTGCACCATATCCTATAGGAGGAGCTACTGATGTCCAGGAAACACCTGAATTAAAACTTTTGAATACAAGTGTAGATGCAGCCCCTGTTACTATCACAGCATAAATAGTAGTTCCATCAGCAGAACAAGCAACCGAAGACCAGTCACGAAGTCCAGCACTGGTGCGTTGTATCCAGCTAACACCAGAATCTGAGCTTGTATAAATATATCCCGTAAAACTAACAGTATTTGTAGTAACAGCAACAAGTTTTGTACCATCAGCAGAGGAGGCAATTCTTATCCAATAATCTGTACCTGCTCCAAGCTGTTGTACCCATCCAGAAGAACCGGTATTCAAATACATATCACCTGATTCGGTGTCAATGTAGGAATCACCGAGAGTACCTGTATTTCCAGGAGCACCGGCACCATAGAGAATTATGGTTCCCGTTGCTCCCTGAACACCCGTGGGTCCTTGAATTCCCTGAAGACCTTGGAATCCTTGAATTCCTTGAGGTCCAGTAACACCAGTGGGTCCCGTAAATCCGATTGGACCTGTGGGACCCGTTAAGCCAATAGGCCCAACTGGACCTTGGGGTCCAGTTACACCCGTAGCACCCGTATTTGTCGCTTCTCCTGGTAATCCTTGTGGTCCTGTCACACCTGTAGGACCTACCATTCCTGTAGCACCTGTGAGTGAACATTCACCGGGTATACCTTGTGCTCCAGTATATCCAGTAGCTCCTGTTGGACCCGTATCACACTGACATTCTACTGGACACCCAAGTCCAAACAGAACTTGATACTTTTTGAATGCTGTAAATACACCGGCATCCATGTAGGACTCTCTTTTAATTGCGTAGTTTGTTTTCTTGTTCCAAACCTAATATATATGATAAATCATTTGATGATCATATATATATTTCAGAGCATGTTATAAGTTTAACCAATTTCCTTAATTCCCACAATAATTGACGGAATAAAGGGGCCTATAGTTGGACTCGTCGCCAGAATCTGAACATTTATATCGGATGCCTGTGCTACGAATTCAATATAGTCACCAGCATTCAGAGACAGGATGTAAGGAACTATGGGAAGCGAATCGCCGTTATTACTATTTGCTTCAGTACGACCATTTGTATCAGGAATATCCAGGCCATTTTTACGTAACCAGACATAGATATATACACCAGAACCTCCAGATGTTCGGTGTAGCTGAATAGAGTAGTAGGTTTCATAAATTGCCGTTTTGGTCACGGTGATTCGTGAGGAACTGACAACAGAAACTCCACGGGTAATAGGGAAATTATCATAGGTAAAAACTGTTGGGACTGCAGGTGGAGTAGAAATATTCTGTGTTGTGTTGGAATAAAAACTTCCCACAATGGATGCTCCAAAGGTATTGGGACCCGTGGGTCCAAGAATACCCGTTGGGCCTGTGGGACCGGTGGGACCCATTGATCCTGTAGGACCTTGAAGTCCTGTTGGACCTGTTGAACCTTGAACTCCTGTTGGACCTGTAGAACCTATTGACCCCGTAGGTCCTACAGAACCGGTTGCTCCTGTATTTGCTGCTATGCCGGGTGCACCTGTTGGACCAAATCCACCAGTAGCACCAGAATCACCAGTGGGTCCTGTAGGTCCAGGTGGTCCTGGGGGCGGACATCCAAAAATTGTCTGATACCGTTTCCAAGCAGTCAGAGTACTGGAATCCATCCTTTCTTTTCAGACCGTAGATTTCTTACATCACTTCCTTAATTGTTAAACGGAAGGAAGGAATTGTGGGTCCATAAGTTGTTGTGGAGGTAAAAAACCGTGCCTGTAATGCCTCTGCCTGGGCATGAATCTGAAGAGTATCACTGGCGGAGAATTGCTGAATGTAGGAAGCCGAGGTATTCAGAGTGCGAAGACCTGAATTCAGTTCAATGAATGTGTTAGTATCTGGGATTGCTCCACCATTCTTTGCCAACCAAACATATACATTCGTATTTGGAACAGGATCCTCCAAATTCAGATGCGCCGAATAGGAAATTTCATAGGGGGCAGTTTTGGAGAAGGTGATTGTGGGGGATCCAGGTGTATACGTCAGTCCTCCTCGGAGACTGCCATTCTGATTAAATGTTACAAAAGAGGATGTTGCGGAGGATATGTACTGACTTTCCGTGGAATAAATGTTTCCTAGGACTGAAACATCCTGAAACGCGATCGTTGAGTCTCCACACTGTACCTGATTAGATGCTGAATTATACCAGAGTGTTGTAGTAGAATAGGAACCTAGAGGAGCAGATGTTTGAGGTATGAGACCCACACCGTACGTGTTTGTAAAACCAAGGATATTCAGATTTGTTGGACCTGATGAAGATGAAGATCCGTATACCGCAACTTTATTTACAACAAGAGGTCCTTCATTGACTTCATTGAATTCACCAGCGACATAGAGTGAATTGTTGGAAGTTATGGCTATAGCTAAACAATTTCCATTCACTCCTGGTGGAGACCCAATTCCAGCCCAGGATGGTGGTGGTGATTCTTGTGTTGTATCATATTTGGCGAGTTCAGAAACGGCAGTAAAGGCTGATCCTGCTGAATCAAAATTACCACCGGCATATAAAATTCCTTCTGAATCCAGTGCTAAACAACGACATAAACCATCAAGACCATCATCTAGAGCTGACCAAGAGGATCCGTCCCATTTAGCTATATTGTTTGCGGGCGATATACCGCCTGCATTAGTAAAATCACCACCAACATAAATTACACCACCAGGTCCGGCTACAAGAGCATTACAGGCTGTAGCTCCTCCTCCAGTTAATCCTGTACCAACAGGATTCCACGTGGAAGCATTAGGATCCCAAACAGCTATTCTACTAGCACTTATATTTCCTCCAGCTGCTTCTGTAAATAAACCACCGGCATACAATAACCCATCCGTACTTAAAGCTAGGGCTCTACATTCATCGTTAAACCCGCCGTTCGCTGTATCCACACCACTCCATGATTGATCTAATGGATTATAGTATGCTATACGACCAACGTCAGTAACACCACCAGCGATAGTAAATTTACCACCTACATACAGATTCCCATCAGGTCCTTTTGTCAGAGCTAGACATTCATCATTCAGTCCATCTCCTAAGGCGGACCAAGATGACCCGTCCCATTTAGCAATGTGATCTAGAGAAGGAAGGTTTCCGCCGGCGTATATTTCAGTCGCTGAAAATACGCAAATGGCGTTCACGGGTCCTGGTAGTCCAGATCCTAAAGCAGACCATGTTTGCGTGTTTGGATCCCATTTAGCAATATAATTTGCCGATGTTGACCCAGCTGTAGTAAAATCACCCCCTACAATAATAGTTCCATCAGGAACTGTTGCTATTGCTCTACCGGTACCATTCAGACCAGATAAGAGTGCTGACCAACCGGCACTTCCTGACGTGGAGGATCCAGGCACAAACATGAATCCAGTGGATCCAGTTGCGGAATTTTCAGTAGGATGTTTGAAAAATACGGCTGAGCTAGGAATTAAATCAAAGGACGCGGCACTACTGGGACCCGTAGGACCTGTGACTCCATATCCTGTGGGACCCGTAGGACCAGTAGAACCCGTAGGACCTTGGCCCGTTGGTCCTGTGGGACCACTTGATTGAATATCTGACAATCCTAACATAAGTTTCGTAGTAGTACTATTGTACCAGAGAGTTGTGGTTGAATACGCACCTTGGGGAACAGATGTTTGGGGTATGAGACCATATCCTTTAGCATTGGCAAATCCATTGATAAACATATTATTAATATTTTCGTTAATACCCATAGTATATTTTACTATTGATCGGGTATTAGGAACACTTGGAACACTTGAAGAGAATGTACCTCCAATATAGAGTGTATTGGACTGAATTGCTAAGGAAGTACATATGTTATTAACACCAATACCAGATTCTAGGGATGACCAAGAGGTTCCATTCCATTTTGCTACATACAATAGAGTACTTCCAAAAGACCCACCTATGTCAGTGAATTGTCCTCCCGCATATAGGGTTCCATCGGATCCAAATTGAATTGCCAATATCTGAGCATTCAAACCTGTGGCAAGTTTGGACCATGTAGGAGAACTTACAGGATTTATGCACTTTGCTATTTTTCCAACAGTTAATAATCCTCCTACTGTTTCAAATGTACCTGCAGCATATAACGCCCCATCGGGTCCAAACACGAGTTCATTTACTGACCCGTTTGGACTTGTACCAACGCTTGTCCATGCGGAACCAGTCCAACGTGCTAGATTATTTGCTCCTGAGCCGCCAGCATTTGTAAAGTCACCGCCGGCATATAGGGATCCATCTGGACCAATGACTAAGGTACGACATGTAGCATTAAGACCTGTACCTAATGGTGACCAAGAAGTACCGTCCCATTTAGCAATATTTTGGGTTCCTGAAACGCCTCCTGCTGTAATGAAAAATCCACCCACATACACATCCCCATTTGACGCTATTGCGATAGAATTGACGGATGTGAATGATCCCTGTAATCCTGTTCCTAATGCCGACCAGGATGTGCCATTCCATAAAGCTATACTTCTAGTATTTGGTATATTATCAGCAAAATCAAATAAGCCACCGGCATAAAGAGTCCCATTGGATGGATGTGGTGCAATTATGTAACATTGAGGAATGTATGAGGATGCTGAAACCCCATTACCAAGTGCTGACCAGGAAACGCCATTCCATTTAGCAATACTATTTACGAATATTTCTGTCGTTTCATTGAGAGCTGATTCAAAATTACCACCTACATATAATGATCCGTTTGAGTCAAAAGCAAGTGCTTGTACTGAAGATATAGTACCTACAGGAAATGTAAATCCTCTCGCTAATGCGGAAAAAGGTATGGGTGGAGGACCAATAGAAAAGCGTAAATCAGCGGTTCCTGTTACACCATTGGACTGCTTTGTGAGTACGGATGTAGGTAAAAGCGATGCTTCTGAAAAGCCCTGACCTGTCTGAATTGTAGATGTACCAATCTGAATTCCTTGCCCTGTGCTGAACCAGATGGTGGTATTGTAAAATGGATCAGAAGGATTTAGAGGATGTGAGGAACGAGAGGTGAAAGCAACACCCGTTGGATCAATCATGCCAGTCACATTCAGTTTTCCGTCAATCACAAATTCGCCGGTGCCAGTACTTACAAAGAAAGCAGAGGATCCAGTAAATCCACCTGCCGTGTCTTTATAGAGTACGGAATGTGTAGGAATTCCGGTTATACTAACAGTGGGACCTGTAGGGCCTGTAGGACCGGTTCCTGAAGTACCGGGACTACCACTAGATGTACCAGTAGGACCAGTAGGGCCCGTACCGGATGTGGAACAGTCTGGTTTACATTCGTAACAACCAAAAATTCGCTGGTATTTTCTGAATTCCGTCAATGTGCCGGCGTCCATTTCTATAGTACATGAATATTTGGAAATACTATTTTCAAATATTACGAAATGTATATACGATTTTAGCGAATAAATTTGTAAGGACCATTCCCTTCCACGATAACGTCAGAGCGACGAGGTTCCACTTCAATCTGCCCACGGGCAGCATAGACGAGCCAATGGAAGGGGCCGGCGGGACCGTAGACTTCAAAGCTGCCGTTCTCCACTTCAGAGGCAGTCAGAATACGAGATGTAGCACCAATGGCAGTCAGATGAACAGTGAAATCAGTGGCTAGGGAGTCCACGTAGCTGGGCAAAGAAACACGAACGGAACCAGATGTAGGGATTGAGGATTTACCACGGTAGTACACACCGGCTTCAGGGCCTTCCAAACAGGCGTGAACGAGGTATTTCTCCTTGTCTGTAGGGTGGTCAATGACGAAGGTTTTGGCGGAATCGTAGAAGATTTCACTGGACACTGAATCATACCAGAGACTGTTCAAAGTTGCTGTACTCAAGCGAATGGGATTGATGTAAGTACCGGATCCGGTAGTATCAAGTGCAGAACCAGAAGCATTTAGAACGATACTGTTGTTTGATTGATTATTTTGTCCAGCACTTAAGCCAATAGCAATCGCCGATTGACCTTGATTGATTGAACCAGCATCAGTACCGATTGCAATTGCATTGTTCAATTGACCATGTTTACCGGCTGCATTTCCAATTGCTACAGCAAAGAATCCTTGACTACTTTGACCAGCACCACCCCAACCATTTATATCTCCTCCGATAGCTATAGCACCAGATGATTGATTACTTTGACCAGCATTATTACCAATTGCTATAGCACTAGATGATTGATTACTTTTACCAGTATTTCTACCAATTGCTATAGCATTACTTTTTTGACTAATCTCACCAGCATTTATACCAATTGCTACAGAATATTCAAATTGATTAGAATTACCGGCATAATTACCAATTGCTATAGCGGATCTTCCTTGACTATCATGTCCAGCTAAATTACCAATAGAGATCGCTGATTGACGTTGATTATTAGAACCAGCCAAATAACCTATAGCAACTGCTGCATCATCTTGATTATTTCTTCCTGCTGAAATACCAATTGCTATAGCATAAGATTGTTGTGAACTTTGACCAGCACTACCCTCTAAAGCATCACCACCAATAGCAATAGCAGTTCCCACCTGATTGCTTTGTCCAGCGGAAAATCCTATAGCGACACAATAACTTTGTTGTAAAATTTGCCCAGCACCAGATCCGAGTACAACATTTGTACTAGCGACCTGGTAAGAGGTACCATCCCAGAAAATATAGTCACCGTAGGCTGTTCCATTGGTAAAAGAAATACCAGGACCTGTAGGACCAGTAGGACCAGTAGAACCTTCGGAACCGCCAGTGCCAATCATTGTACTTCCTAACATCAAATAGTTGGTATTTGTGCTGTACCAGAGTGTGGTAGTAGAATAGGTACCAGAAGGAGCAGATGTTTGAGGTATGAGACCCACACCGTAGGAGTTGGCATATCCAAAGTTGTTCAGATTTGCGGGTAACGAGGTGGAGGAGAATGTTAGACGCGAGACATAGTTTACGGTTGTCGGTCCTGGACCAGCAGTAGTAAAAGCACCACCAGCATACACAACTCCATCGGAAGAAACAGCGAGTTCAACTACAATATCACTAAATCCTGAATCTACAGCGGACCAGGTAGATGTAGTTGGATTCCATTTTGCCACATAATTTGCTGTAATACCACCAGCCGTAGTAAAAGTACCTCCAGCATACAAGGATCCATCTGGGGCAATAGCTAATGAATTACAGGTACCATTTAGACCATCTCCAAGCGCTGACCAGGTTCCTCCGCTATATTTAGCTATATAATTTGCTGAATTACCACCAGCAGTGGTAAAACTACCACCTGCATACACAGTACCATCTGAAGCAACAGCAATAGCATTACATAATCCCCCTAATCCAGATCCAAGAGCAGACCAGGTAGATGTATTTGGATTCCAAACAGCAATGTAATTTGCAGATGTATCTCCAGCACTAGAATTACCGGCAGCTGTAAAACTACCACCAGCATACAGTAGACCTCCAGGTCCTACTGCTAATGCTGAGCAGGTTCCATTAAGACCAAACGCTAGCTGAGAATATATTCCATCTGTTAATCCATTCTTTGTATATTTAGCAATTCGTGAAGCTGTTCCTTGAGAAATACCACCTGTGTCAATAAAATTAGAAAAATTTCCACCAAAGTATACATCATTTCCAGAAACTACAACAGCATTAACGACACCATCAACACCTCGAATATTGGGTTGGGTTGAGCTTGGCATATAATTCCAATTCGTTCCATCCCATCTTCCGATACGTCTTGTAATATTAATATTTATACCATCGGACGTAAAAATACCACCAGCATATATTTCAGTATCGGAAATATAAAACAATGAATTTGCAGGATTATTGAATCCATTACCCAAACTAGACCAAGTATTTGTAGTAGATGAAAATTTAGCAACTCGTCTTGATAGCGTAGCTCCATCGACTTGACTAAAACTACCGCTTACATAAACATCCCCATTTGAACCTACAGTAAGTCCTGATACTGATCCCACTCGTCCACCACTCATGGCCGTCCAGCTACTGGGTCCAACAATAGTTCCGCCAGCAACATACACTAGATCTGTGGAACCAGCAGCGGATCCACTGGTGGCATCCTTGTACAGGACAGCTGTGTTTGGAACAGTTGCTAAGGAAAGTCCAGCTCCAGTGGGGCCAGTGGAACCAGTAGAACCAGACCCAGCAGCTCCAGTGGGGCCAGTAGAACCACCTACAGAAGAACTAGTCTGAATTGTGGAAGTGCCAATCTGAATTCCTTGCCCTGTGCTGAACCAGATGGTGGTATTGTAGAACGGATCAGAAGGATTCAGAGGATGTGTGGAACGAGAGGAGAACGCAACACCTGTGGGATCAATCATGCCGGTCACATTCAGTTTTCCATCAATCACAAATTCACCTGTGCCGGTGCTGACAAAGAAGGCGGAGGAACCAGTAAATCCACCGGCAGTATCCTTGTACAGAATGGCATTTGTTGGGATTGCGGCTAAACTTGCTCCAGCACCGGCGGGTCCAGTCGGTCCTGTGGCACCTTCTGAACCTGAACCACCACTAATGGTGGAGTAAGTGACCTCCTTGGTTCCAGCGTTGTAGTACAGAGCAAATGAATTGCTATCATTACGAATAGGGTTTACATACAAGGAAGCGTTGGCAGCATTAAGTACAGATCCAGAAGCATTCAGAATAATACTGTTAGCAGCCTGGTTAGTTTGACCAGCATCTCTACCAATGGCAATAGAATTTGAACCTTGATTATTACAACCGGCACCTCGACCAATTGCTACAGCAGAATCTTGCTGATTAAATCTACCTGCAGCAATACCAATTGCTACAGCAGTATCTTTTTGACTGCTCTCTCCAGCGGCACCCCAGCCAAATTCAGAAGAACCTATGGCGATTGAAGCAAATCCTTGATTACTTTGTCCGGCAGAAGCACCTATTGCTATTCCTCTTGGATTTTGATTATTTTGACCAGCACCAGAACCTATTGCTATAGTGCCACCTTGTTGATTGTTTTGACCAGCACCAGAACCTATTGCTATAGTGCCACCTTGTTGACTATTTTGACCAGCATTAGCACCAATCGCTATAGCGGAACTTTGTTGACTATTCCGACCAGCGTTAGCACCAATAGCGACAGCATTAACGTTTTGACTACTTAGACCAGCAGAAGCACCAATAGCGACAGCTGAATCTAGTTGATTGCTTTGACCAGCGTTAACACCAATCGCTATAGCGGAATTTCGTTGACTATTCTGACCGGCGTATAAACCAATAGCGACAGCCTGAAATTGTTGACTACTTTTACCAGCATTGTTACCAATAGCAACAGCAGAATCTCCTTGACTAATCTGACCAGCCAAACGACCCATAGCAATATTCGTACTCTGAACGGCATAATCACTTCCATTAAACACAATAAAATCACCCTGACCACCAGCGGTAGGTAAAGAGGCACCACCACCGCCACCACCACCGCCAATCGTGCTGTAGGAAATCTCTTTTGTAGTAGGATTATAATACAAACCAAATGAGCCTTGTTCATTGCGCACAGGGTTTACAAAAAACCCAGAAGTTAAGGGGTTTAGAGTAGCATCTTGAGCATTGATTACGATGCTATTATCTGGTTGATTCAAACTGCCTGCTCTAGTTCCAATTGCTACAGAATAATTTCCTTGATTTGAAGCACCTGCTTCTGAACCAATAGCGACAGCATATTTTTTTTGACCTGTAACACCGGCAATGAATCCAATAGCAATAGCAGATTCACTTTGTGAGGCATTGCCTGCGGCAACACCTATAGCAATAGCATTGGTACTCTGAGATGTTTCACCACTGGAATTGCCAACTGCAACGGAATTTGCACCTTGGTTGTTTTTTCCACACTGGTAACCAACACCAACCGCAAATTGAGCTTGCGTATTTCTACCTGCATCGTATCCAATGGCTACAGAACCTTGTTGTTGATTATTATTTCCGGCATCTTGACCTATAGCTACAGTATAAGGCCGCTGAAAGAAATTACCAGCACCTGTGCCTATAGCCATAGCATTATTAGCCTGATTTGTAACACCAGCAAAGGGTCCAATAGCAAAAGAATAGGGTCCTTGGTTCTCTCGACCAGCATTTGTACCAACAGCAAAAGATCCTTCCCCTTGATTAGAAGCACCGGCTAACCAACCAATAGCAACTGCTTGATTATACTGAGAACTGGTGCCTGCTTGTCTACCAATTGCTATTGCATCTCCAATAGGAGCATTAGAATATAGTCCTTGTAACCCCTGATCAATTCTACCAGCTTCAGGACCAATAGCAATTGAATTGGATCTCTGCTGTAAATTGCCGGCATTGGATCCTACAGCGATTGCTACCTGACCTTGGTTGGTTTGACCAGCAAGAGATCCAAGCACAATATTAGTAGAAGCAACTTGATAGGATGTACCTGACCAGAAAAGGTAATCACCTCTCTGTGTACCGTCTGGTAAAGACGAGCCACCACCACCGCCACCAGGCCCAGTAGGACCGGGGGGTCCTGTAGGTCCAAAGGGATTATCAGAATCACAACTGGAACCACAACCGTAAATTGTCCTACACTTTTTCAAAGCGAGGTAAGAGCTATAATCCATGGGCATTTGTTTCTACAGATCTTTTGGAATAAAAATAATTCCCTACAACGATAATCAGTCCAGCGATACCCAAATAAATTACCACAATATATTTGAATAGTGTAGCCAATACTTCAAATATATAATTCAGAGTTTCATTAAGCATTTCTATTATAAATTTCTAAATTTTCAAGTCATGTTCAAACACAAGTTTTTTTGTATTTTCTGAAGTCCTAAAAAAATCCTTTTTCAGAGGGGAAAATTGCCAAATATATTGATTTTCCACCATGAAATCGCCAAAAACTTTCTACCGCGATCAAAAATTTGGCTACTTTTTTGGCAAAAAGGGAACAAAAATGAAGCATGTTGCGGTGCGTTTGGGATTAGCATAAACTTTCTTCGGACCAGATATAAGATGAGCACTACTACTAGCACTAAGAATACCGCACGCAAGACCGCACCCAAGAAGGAGACCGCAGTTGCCACTCCAGCCCCTGTAGCCGCTACCCCTGCTCCTGTAGCCGCCCCTGCCCCCGTAGCCGCTGTAGCCGCTGTAGCCGCTGTAGAGGCTGTGGAGGAGGTGAACGTGGTGGCTGAGTTCAACAGCCTGGTGGCTAAAGTGAGCACTCTGCGTGAGACTCTGGCCGGTGTTTTCTCCGAGATGAAGAAGCTGGAGAAGCGCATTCCTCGTGAGCTGAAGAAGGCCAGCAAGGGCCGCCGCAATCGCAAGGCCGCTGAGCTGAACGCTGATGGCACTGCTAAGCCCAAGAAGGAGAGCGTGTTCACCAAGCCCAGCAAGATCAGTGATGCTCTGTGCCAGTTCCTGGGCAAGGCCAAGGGCACTCAGATGAGCCGTAGCGAGGTGACTACCGCCGTCTGCAACTACGCCAAGAGCAAGGGTCTGATGGAGAAGCAGGTGATCAAGGCTGATGCCCCTATGCGCAAGCTGCTGAACATCACTGAGAAGGACGAGCTGAAGATTCTGAATCTGCAGAAGTACCTGAAGCCTCACTACATCAAGGAGGCTCCTACTGCTTAAAAAGCGTAACTAAGCAAAACTAAATAAAACCCTAAAACCCTAAAACCCTAAAACCCTAAAAATTTTTCATTGCTGGTCAAAGCCCAATGAATTCAATTTTTTCTTAACAATCAATAAAATGCCTCATAGTCATTTTATTGAAATGATACTGATTATGATCGTGGCCGGCGCCTTGTCTACGATGAATGTCTGGGCTACATCTTGGGAACACATACAGTTCTCACTGAATGATGTATACATGATCGGACTCATGACCGGTTGGATGGTACTGTTTATGGCAATTCTTCACAGATCAGTCGGATACTTTTTGTTTGGACTTCTGGTTGTTACAGTATCCGTCTACGCAATCAGGACGCAACTGTTTGTAACTTACAGACAGTATCTGAAAGGAATGATTCCTCATCATTCCATGGCAGTCCAAATGTCCAAATTTCAGAATACTGATTTTGCTAAATCCATTGAAATCCAACAACTAAAAGAGATTTCGTATATGAAATCGCTTTTATAGGAGAATGGAGGAATCAATGTTTGAAATACGAAGGTGCGTTTGGATCCCCTAAATTCTTTCCCTGGCCTGAGTGGAAGGATCTGGTCAGCCTTCTCTCGTCTCGAGATAGCTCAGTTGGTAGAGCAGTTGATTGTAGACATATACAACATAGTCTAAGCGGGACTCAACTAGTCACTGGTTCGATTCCGGTTCTTGAGAAACTTGACCCCAGATGCTCTGTTAGCTCAGTTGGTTTTAGAGCAACGTGCTGTTTGATATATTAATATCCAGTTTAACACGTAGGTCGTTGGTTCGATTCCAACACGGAGCGCAAAAATAAACCATTTTTGAGAATGTCATACATTCTGAAAATTAAGAAACCATTGATATAATTTTTTGTTTATCGGAATAATATTTCCGAATCCATTACAAAATCTCAATTTTTATTTTCAGACTCAGAAGTAGAAAATGGTTTCACGCAAGTCAACCCGTAAAGCAACTCGCAAAGCTCAGAAAGCTGGTGGCTTTTTTGATTGGCTCCTGGGCAAAAAACCAGCACCGGTTTTGCCCTCCATGCCTACCATGCCTACTATGTCTCCGGCAAACACAGTAATTCCTGTTGCCCCTACACCCACTCCTACACCTGTATCCATGATGAATACTCCCGTTGTTCCTAACACAGTGATCAATGTACCTAATCAAATGCCTACACAAGGTGGATACCGTAAACGTAAAACGGCTCATCATAAGAAGTCTCATCGTAAAGCCCACCGTAAGACTCACCGTAAAGCTAACCGTAAGGCTCACCGTAAAGCCAATCGCAAGGCTCACCGTAAATCACGTAAAACTTACCGTAAGTAAACCATGGGCCAGGAATAATGGCCTCTGAACAGAAACACCCGGTATCTACTACCAATTCAGAATTAGCAGTCGCTGTACGAAATTGGGTTCATTTTGACAATCTCGCCGAGAATCTGAATAAACAGGTGGCAAACGCCCGAACTCTTCGTTCAGAATACGAGGCAAAGGTACTTCAATTGTTGGAAGCCTCGAATATGAAACAATCCGTTATAAAAATCAGTGGAGCAACACTTCAGTATGCCACCCGAACCAAACAAACGGATCTTGGATGGACAATGCTCTCCGATCATCTTCATGATTATTTTAAAACACGAGGTCGCGTGGATGAAACCAATGATATTCTGAACTATCTTCAAAAAGCACGAGAGGTCAAATCTGTTCCGTATTTGAAGAAAAATACAGTATAATATGTAGGAAATAACAAAATGCCAAACAATACACGACGAAATAAAAAGAATGTTTTTCGAACACTAAGAAACAAATTTCCTGGTGCTCGTAATTTATTTAGAAATGAGAATCCTACCCAAAAAGCCATGTGGAATCTACGTGTTAAACAAAGACAGAATAGAAAGTCATCCTATAATACCAATAATAATTTAACAAATAATAATCTTAAAAACCTTCGTATTGTGAATACTTCAAGACCAGGATGGAATAACTTAAAACAAGGAAATAATAATAACTATGACGTTGTTCCTTTTAATCTGATGCCTAGCCAGTACTCTTCTGAAGAAAAACGGATTCTTGCTATGAAACCTAACGGATATACAAACTCCCAATGGTTAGAGGAATTTAAATCAATGTAAGTTTATTGGTCTAAAGATGTCAATACTATACGCAATATAATATACTATTGTATAGTGTGTAGGTATTCAGAACCGAATGAATTCTAAAACACGGTTTCAAAAGGAGGTTGATCGGCACATTAATTTTTGGTTTCATACACCGAAACGGGATAGTATTGCTCCGCGAGATACAATTGCCGAGTTTACTACACTTTTTCTACAGGCGGTCTACCGTATTGGATTTCGTCTAACGGTGGATGAGGTGCGATTCCGGCGATATATGTGTGAAGCCATTTGCGTAATGTATGAGGCCAAAAAACTAAATAAGGATTGGCGTGGACCTCTAACAGAGGTACCGCGTCCAGAGGGATGGCTGGATAAACATGAAGCAGAATGGAGAGAAATTCTTCATTTGAATTATTTCACGTCGGATTTTTTTGATTCCATTTGGAGTCGTGTAGAAGAGGGTCTCTGGGAGGCATTTATTCCCAATTGGCGTAATTCATTTGAATATATTGTGATTCATTATATTGCTGTTCAGACAGATCTGTTGGAAGATGGATACAAGTTTGAGCAGGATAAAAATTCAGTATCTGCTCCTGAAGAATATTATTCAGACTAGTGTTATTCAGACCAATGGCCAGTGTAGAAAGTTATAACAACTTTCTACACTGGATAAACTGGTATGAGTATTACTCAGACCAGTGCCCTTTCTTAAACGGTAAAATAGTTGCAGCATCCAGTTGTTCACGGAATTTCTGGACCTGTTTATCAAATTCAATTTCTTCAGGAGATGGTGGTAAAGCAACCTGGCTTTCCAACAGTTCATCGGATGCTTTCTTGGCGGGTTTAATTCCGTAGCAATTTACACCAAATCGTAGATCCGGATTATCAAAGTATCCTCCATTTACACCAGGTTTCCCACATGCGTTTCGGTATTCAGGAGATCCCTTCTGAAGTTTTTCGTAGGTTTCCTTCTGGGTTGGATAGACGGCCATTTGTCCTTTTATCCATCCATAATTACACCAATCAGCGCCTCGCTCATAGGCATCTTTGACCTGATCATATGTGGCCAGTTCAGCACCGGTGGCCGCGCATACAGCAGCAGCATCATGAAATGTATAAATATTGCGACTAACGTTGAAGACTTCCTTGTTGGAACCGATGGGCTGATTTAGACTTCCAAACAGACTTGACGAAAGGGAGGGTGTTGAAGATCCAGGCATACCTGATGGGCGTTCATCGGGAGGTAACATAGAATGTTGAGGATCAAAGGGTTTATCAGATGGGGCACCGGCACCCGCTGACACATCTGGATAAATTGACGCTGTTACAACAGGATTTTCTCCAGGAGCACCAGGGCCCATCTGAATATCCAATTCCGTATTATATCCCATCATTCCACGCATACGATTCCATCCGAGACTCACATAATATCCAATACTTTTATGATAAACGTAGAGCACAATAAAAAAGACTAGGACCAGAATACCGGCAAAGAGTGGATTTGCTAGGGATCCAAACATGGATCCGCTCCCAGATGCATATCCAGAGGACGCAATGTTTGAAGATCCGAGTAGGCTATTCATTCTACATTAGCGGATAGAAAGAGAATGTAGGAATCCGGCGAGACGACTTCTGATTCCGGAACATTTTTCCGAACTGAGCAATCGTCGTAGTTGACCCATTCATTACTTGTGTGATCATTCGTGCGCCCATACATGTGGTAATGTCCTCCTTGCGCCGAACCCTGGTGTTCAATTACGGCAAACGTGCGATAGGAGGGATAGCGTTTGGATCCTGGAAATGGACAGTGGGGGAAGGCAATCCAATCTGAAAATTGTGTGGATTCCAGATTCCAGCCGATTTTTCCGCGAATCTTTCGGCCGTCATTCGTAAATCGTTTCAGAGTCAGAATCAGAATGTTAGGAAGTTTGGAAATGCGCTCCTGTTTCAGAGCAGGCTGTTTGGATTTACAGGTTTCACAGGCATAATCAGGAATTTCCTCTGGAGTAAAGTTCTTTGCTAGGCAGTCGGCCAATGTAGGAGCAAGAGAGCCTTCTTTGTCTCCACCGGGAATGGGGGCCTTTAACATAAGCCAGGGTTCGTACCGTGTACTGATTGTTTTACATGTTTGACACTGAATGGAAATTTGGGATTGGCCATGAAACTTTTCCACAACTACGGAGTACTCTTTGGCAAAGAATTCGGACCACGAGGTAAACGCCTTTACGTACTCTGCCTCTTTGGAATTTCTTGCTGTTCCTTGTACTGTAATACGTACTTGCCTGTACAGGGAGTCATGAATTCCCTCCAAAATGTACTGAAGGCATTCAGCGGAATCTGCCTGCTGTCGTGGTCTGAACCAATCATCGTCGCAGGCTTGAACTGTTTGCCAAAGTGCCATCAAGAAATCACGTGGCACAATACAGCTGCCCTCTTTGGCTGATTCAAATGATGTGAGAAGTTGTTTGTAGGCTTTGGTAATCTCCGTCTTTTTACTTTTCTCACGAACCGTCAGATCCGTTTGTTTGGAGAAGAAGTCAGTGAGAGAAGAACACAGGCGAAGTGCCTGTAAAACGGCATTCAGAAAACAAGTATTTCCCAGATTTGCTAGACCGGCCATTCTGATACTGAAAAGAAATCACGAATAGGTTTAACCGGAAAGAATTGACTTCAATTTTCTGGAAAAAAATTGAGGTCAACTGACAAATAAAAATTTCAGTGTAGTTTACAAAAATGGCATCGGGATCTTCTGTTTTATTCAATCCTTCTCGGTACGAAACGGTGTATGGTGTCAGTCTCTTTGACGACCTCCATAACTATTTGCCCGAAATTCTGTATGATTCGGAACTTTTCCAGTCACCCATGATATCCTTTCTTCAGAGACGAATTCAGACATTGTTTGAATCTGATTTTGTTCAGAATAGGACACGGTATCGTATGTTTCAACAGACACAGCGTCGTCTGACATCAGGTATATTCACAACAGCAAGACATGTTCACACACCTGCCCCCTTTCAGGAACCGATCTATACTGCTACAGCAACAACAGTACCAATAACATCACCCATTTCCGTTGCTTCAGTAATGGAAACACTTACACCGCCCAGAACAGGTGTCTCATCTCTCCTACAAACACCTCCACGAATTCAGAGGCGCAATCCGATTCGAACACAAACAGCGTTTCTGGATCCAAACAACTTGGGTTCCGGTTTATCGGCATTGCTTCTTTCGGCAATCACAGGTTCAGAGGATTCATTGGCACAATTTATGAATTTTGATCCCGTTCCTGTAAGACCCACAGAAGACCAACTTCAGCGAGCTACATTTCTCACCATTATTGAACCACCAAATGATGTTGTGTGTTCAATTTGTCAGGATCACGCCTCAGAAGAAAATACATCAGGTGAATGGAGATATATTCGTCATTGTAATCACGCCTTTCATCGGACTTGTATTGATCATTGGTTTCAGGAACATGTTCAGTGCCCTGTTTGCCGTTTTGATATTCGTGAACATCCCCCACAGGCAGAATCCTAAGTTTGGGAAATTACAGTTTTATACATTTCCTGAAATAATTTCTGAAATACCTCTGAACTAAAATATGCCTGCATGCCTTCCAGACAGGGTTGTACATTGAGAAGAGAAGGTTTGACGTGTAAGAATTCTTTCAGAATTTGATTGCGTTTCTGAAATACTTCTCGCCAAATGGACTGAAGTACTTTTTCTCGTTCCTGATGTTTGGACCCAAGAAAATAATGGCAAAAATACCAATGGACAGCACTTTGAATATGTCCATTCACTTCACAGACACCCATACACGTTAAAAATTCTGAATAGGCAAGAATGGCAAGAATAACTGTACATGTACATGTAAGGAATCCTTTTTGTTTTGATCTAGTTATATTACTTGTAAAAATGGGACCTAGAGAATGACGAAACACTGTTTGAAGTGATGGTGATAAACGATTGCTTTTTCTGGATTTTTGTTTTTTTCGTGTTTGAAAAGCCTGCGATGTCTGATTTGAGAAAAAGTAAAATTCAGTAACGGAGGGAGAAATAAAGGAAGGATTCTTCTTTTGAATTTCTCCTTCCACGATTGCAAATAGGAATTCCAATGCTGCATCCAAGAAAGGAGAGCAATCTCTCTTACGGAGAAGAGGAATACACTTGGGTTTGGAATAGGACATGTTCCGTTACCGGATCTACTAGGAACCTGGAATTTTTGTTCGGGAGAGTTTTAGACTGATCTAAATCTAGATGTAATAAGGAATACTTACAATGGGCGTAGATTCGGAGCCACTCTTTACCACATCCTTTCCTGGTTTACCAGAAGACTATGTCATTACAGTATCAGAATTGTCTGAAGAGGACATAACATCCTGGAGGAACGGGGGATTTCTGGATTCAGTCAAAGAATCCTACACTCTATCTGAATTTATGAATACTGGATGTGATTCTCATAAACTTATGGGATATTTAACGGGAAATAAAGTCTCACTATGGCTAAATCTATTTGACTATCTGGCAAAAAAGTATCCCACTCTGAATGAACTTACTTTCCATTTTTACTGTTCAGATGATAAGGAACCATTTTATTTTCAGTGGAAGCGTACGAATTTACTTACCCATAAGGATCTCCAAGTCCATGTGGGGAGCAATGAAAGTATTTATTGGTTTACAAACCCAGATTCCAAACAAGATAATTACAACCGCCTAGTATTTCAGAAAGATATGTACGTGAAAAACTGGAGAAAAGCATCATTCAGAACATTTTACGCTTCAAATAAAGGTGTTTTTTAGTTAAGTTGCTAAATGGATTCGGCTCGTAAAAGAACAACCATGTCGCCTTTTACGATCTGTGTAAGAGATACAGGACTCCCTGTAGGGAACCAAACACGACGAATTTGCTGATCTGGGCCTCTATATTTATTGAATTTTTCCAAAAGATCTCCTACAGTTTGTCCTGCCTGATCAGCGGCAACACGAAGTTCGGCGCCGCTTTTGAATCCGCTGACTTTTGTAACAGCAGAAGGATCCGGTTTCAGAATCAGTGTTCCTTTTTCAGCGGAACCAAAGAGGGCAGACCACATTTCTGATTAGACCTCTTTTTTTGTGTCGTTAGTTTCCGCACCTGTTTCTGCAGAAGCAAAAGCAGCTGGTGGCAGGTTCAGAGAAGGAATGAAACGATGTGTGAGATGTGGGTAATGATGTGTGATGTTGATGGTAATGGCGGGAGAATCTCCAGTAAACTTGGGCGACTGAACCTGAATAACAGTCTTCTCCTTCAGAGGTTTTACTTTTGACAGGACAGCATGAAGAATTGTTAGGGCTAGGCCTCCAATGAAGAATAGGCCAAACAACCACCAGAAATCCAACATGGATGACTCTGATTTTAGAACACTGTACCGAAGAGACATTTGTCAAGAAAGTCAAGAACCCCAAGAAAAAAAACGGCACATAGACTCAGTTTTAAAACGACACATTTCAATTTTTTACGACAGTTTTGGCAAAGGAGGCGATGGAATGTTGACCTCGCGCTTTCATTGTGGATGGATCTCTGTTCGCATCCAACAGTGCCTGACTGAAAAGTGCTTTGATAGCCAGCTCCTCTCGGGCTTTTACGGGATTTCTGGCTTTTTTGGCTTTCTGAATATCGGCAGCACTCACATTCGGCATATGCTCTAGAGCTAAGCCAAAGACCTGGGCGACCGGTTTGGAAATCTGGTTTGTAATGTAATAAGTGTAATCGGGTTTCAGACCATGTTCCTTGATGTAAGAAGGGAGTTCAATCTTCTCACCTGTCAGCTTTCCCTTAGGGCTAGGATGTTCAAAATAGACGAAAGGAATTCGGTCAGTTGTAGATGGTTTATTGCCTGGATCACGTTCAGCAATACGATCAGCCAGAACTTTGTGGGCAATTCGGGTTGGATCGGCATATTCGGCTCTCAAAGATTTAGTAATTGTCAGTTTACTCATCGGAAACTTTCCTGCCAACAAATCTCTGGCAGCTGTTTGGACGAAAGCAGTGGCCTCCTGAATTCCTTTCACAGCATCCATGCGTTTAGGATCCAGAATCAGGTCAATGGCGTGTCCATACACGTATTTCACAATTGGAGCATTGTCTCGGCGTTTCATCACAATTCCCATGGACTTGCGATGAAAATCCTCCTCTTCCACACCGTCCTCGGACATATCACCGACATACCGTTTCTTGGACAGGAGGCAAAATGTACGGAAGATTTTATCAAACTCAAAGTCATGTGGGGGTTTCAAACAAGAAGATACAAGTTTTCCAGATTCCACTGTCAGGTCTTTGGCAACTTGAAGCGCCTCTTTGCCTTTCAGCGGTTTTCCTGTTTTCGGATCTTTTGGTCGAAAACGGAGGAAGATGGAATCTGTATCACCATACACACATTCCACGTTGCAACGGGGGTCTTTTCCGCCTCCATATACCGCCTCAATTACGGCTTTCGCAAACATAAGTTGTTTGCGACCATAGGCTGTTGTAGAAGCGGCCAGAACTTGTCGGCGAACTTTGAATGTACCGGAACCGAGCTGACCATAGAGTGAGTTGGCAGTCAGTTTGTAGGCAAGCTGTTGGGCATCCAACAAATTCCGTGTAAATTCATCTGGTTCTGTTTCGGCTAGCTTTCGGCACCTTTTTCGGCTCGCGAGCAACATTTCCAGAATTCGCGGAATTGTCCCTTGAGGATTCTGGATGTAGCGGGCTATCCGTTTTCCATCGCGAATTTTGCGGGGGTGTTTGCGTTTATCTTCAGGATCCGGTCGAAGAATATCAAATTCAATGTTCACATATTTGGCACCGACAATGTTATCATACTTTTCGGAACCTTCACGGATACAAACAAAGTTTCCCTCCGTATCATAATCTTTCACCCAAATCAGTGTATCGTGTGAGATGTTTTCAGAAATGATGGAGGAGGGATATAGGGAGGCAAAGTCATCCGCTGTAACGGGATCATCAATGTAAATACCAGTTTTGGGTTCTAAGACAATGGCACCCTCATATGTATCTTCGCCATCATTTCCCTCATAGCTATCATCATCTTCCTCACCAAAATCTTGGACTTCTTCCTCGCCTTCACGCGCTTGGGATGGCATGACCTCAATGAGTTGATCCACCTTTCGGCATTCCTTGAAAATGAGGGATTCGATTTTGATTCCTTGGCCTCTCAGGAAAATAAAACTGACGGGCACTGAACAAACATTTGCCATGGCTACTGAGTTATTCAGAATATCCAGTTTGTAGAAGAGTTCCATCACTAGGTCACAATCTTGGAGACAGTATCGCGCTACAGTAGCACGGTCAGTTTCAGTTCCCTTGTGAAGGCGGAAAATGTCTTTGGGAGAAACATCGTCTTTGACCTGGGCCCAGCGTTCAGGCGCTAAACCATGTTCGGCTAAGGTTTCGGTACCACCTGGAATACGGACTGTGAGAGCTTTGGGTTCCACACCCACAACCTCACACCGATCTACGACACGATCATTCTCGGCATCTAACAAAGTAATAAATCGCCCTGGTACAGTACCTTTGGTGGATTTTGTTCCGAAACGAAAGAGTTCACTGCCATCAACAGGTGTCAATGCTCCTGTTACAGCACCGCTTACAAAGGTAGCAGATACATTATCTAGCGTATAGGAATCCAGATTATAGGAGCGGCGAATGTAGGGAAGCAGATCAATTTGTAGGCGACCTACAGATCCCAGGATGTACATGAAATTGTCGCCCATGGCGGAGGAGGAGAGGCGTTTTTCCTCCAGTTTTGGAATACGAGACCGCAAGCGAGACCAGGGTGCCACAATCTGCCTTATGGCTTTTTCGGATCCAAACAATTCCACCAGTCGATCGTACACATATCGTTCATCAAAACCAAAGATGTTGTAGCCAATCAGAACATCCACGTCCGTTTTTCCAATCCAGGCCAGCCAGTTTTTCAGCATATCTTTTTCCGTACGGAAGGGATATACATGTATGGGAACTTCGGCACCTGGTGGCCTGACTGCCTCACGGTCCACGGTACCGAGGACCCAAATATGTTTGCTTTGTGGGACGCAATTCTTGTACAGCACAGTTCCAATCTGAATAATGGGGTCACCTTCAATTGCTGGCAGACAAGCACTCAGCACTTTATCTAGAATTCCCACAACTTCCTCTCGCTCTTTATTCAGTTCGTTTCGTTGTGCTGGAGGAAGGTCGCGTTTACCCAGCGTCTGAATGAGCCGTGTAAGTTGTGTTAGAAGTCCGGCAATCCGCTTTGTATGTCCTTTAGAGTCTAGAGCTAGCCGAACCGTTTCGGCAGATGTAGTTGGACCAAATGCAGCCGTTGCCCGTTTCAGATACACGGGGGACAAATACAGCTCAGGGGTCTGTTGGCCTCTGATAGCGGCAGCCAGAAGTTCACACATCTGAGTCACTGTGGCAGGGCATGCAGATTTGGCCTCCGTCATTTCACGAATGGGTTTTCTCCAAGTTTTGGCGGCTAAAGGAAAGTCACCGTGCGAAGAAGTACACTCAATATCCCAAGAACCAACTGTGAGGGGCGCAAGTGCATTCTTATCCGTCATGGGACATACATTCTGCCACTGTGTTTGGGCTCGTATCACAGCGCGGGCATCTGAAGTTTCCATGATGTCCCATTTCCCCGTGGGAACCTGAATCCAGCCAGCGGGCGCAATATCGCGTTCATGAAAGAATCTGAGTGAAGGATCAATATTGGCTTCATACAGTTTCAGACCGATGCGCTGTTTGTTGGCGGAGAGAAATCCAACGCTCTCATTGCCCTCCAGATTCAGAGTTTTGAATGTCTTCAAACCACCGGCTCCAAACAGTTCCTCTGTGCGATAGATACGCGGTGTTGCCTGTTTGGTAAGGAACAGTTGAATTAGAAGACGCCAAAGTGCCTGCGAAGGAACTTCCACACGGAGAAAAGACGCCATATATCCTCCGTTGTAATCCCACAGAGTTTTATGCTTTTCTTCCTCAATGCGAACGGAGTTTTCAATTGCAGCGGGAACTTTTGACAGAATCCAGTTTATGAATGTACGAATGTGAGGAGCAGGAAGACCCTCTGGAATCCGAATATAGAAATAGGGTCGGTAATCTTCTACTTGCAGACAAACGGATTGACCAGACTGTGTGGATCCATACAGCAGAATCTGGTATCGTTTTAGGGCAAGTTGTGAGAATTTCTGGTCCTCAATCGGTCGTGGTTCATCACTCCCTTCAGACCCAGATTCTGAAATATGCTCTTGCGAGGAATCGTCTTCCGAAAAGACAACACAATCTCGCGTTAGTAAGTCAATACACTGAAACTGTAGGGGATCTTTGTCGGAATCCATGGTTGGCTCTGAAAAAACGGGTGTAAAAAAGAGTGACGGGTTTACGAGAGTCAATTTTGAGGGGCTTTGGTTGCCTTTAGATTCCTCATGGGTCTAAAAGCCCAACGTTTCACTAATCAAAACAGGCCGTCTGATTTTTGAGAAAGAGTGAATATTTATGTAGGAATTGTGACTGATTTTGGAAGGCATAAAACATTGCGTTGATGGGTGTTAGAATTCCATAGGTACCGTTTTTCAGTTTGTAGACAATCTGTGCATCATAGGGAACAATGTCTAGAATTTGATTGACTTGGCGATTCACGTCAGAATGTAAGGTATCCCTACATTCCACTGAAGATGAGAAAGTACAATGTGTACTTGTATATTTGCCTTCAATACGACGCTTTGATTCATCGTAAGTATATGACTTGTAAATAAGTTCTGGTCTATATGCGAGACAATTGGCTTTGTTTAGCTCAATCAGTTGATAGGTTTGTGGGGAGTGATTGGGAAACCTCCAACCACAGAGAAGAAGAAAGAGTCCACATAGGAAAATAGAAACGCAATCAAACTTATGCATTCTTGAATATGAGGAATCCATGTTCAGAAAAATCCATCTTTCTGCAATGTAAAGGATAATTTGTTCAATTTTTTACAAATACCCAACCAAATGGAGGAAAAGACAGAAGACTCTTACAAGGAGATCCCCAGTTGTTTGGAACTCGTTGCACTTCCTGAAAAACCACCTCTGCCCAAAAAATCCGTTAAACGACCTCCAAGTTATTCGGATTCGTTTTACATTCTGAATCAAGGATCTTCTTCTGTGTTTGAATTAGTGGACACTTCTATTCCTCCTGCACCAGTAATTCATAATCTTGAACTTCCTGAAGTTTCAGAGAATAAGAACAACCCATGGATACGAGTGGGTCTGAGTTTTCTTTTTCACATTACTCTGATTTCCATGTTTGAATCTATTTTTTTCTATTATTTCATTTCCAAATCTGAAGATAAGGGAATTACAAACACGGTCAATAATCTCCTGAATGGAATTACGGCATCCTGTCCTTTATCGGTGAACCAAACAGTCTTCTGGCATGATGTATTTCATTTGCTGGTAAATACTACCAGTCTTCAGAGTGCAGCGATAACTGCAGCAGATCAAAGAGCCGCCTACAATTCCGGAATTTTCCTACAATCCTGGATGTATGTTGTGGCGATTTCAGGAATCACAGCAGTTGCTTTTGTTGTTGCTGCATTCTGGAAAGTTCTGGATAAAC